>Ga0118677_10004224_pt1 | contig 26414 bp, 28 predicted proteins | sample AliMusrvi5mmetaG_FD_86154 | JGI IMG/M metagenome (GOLD analysis project Ga0118677, IMG submission 86154) | reverse complement strand
TCTCATTGTAAGCCCTCCAATTAATTTTGGTTATTCTGCTTACATTGTACCAACCCCTGAAATATCTTTACACAATTTTATTGTACGGTATCCATCGTCTTTTGCCACTGCTCGACCAGACTCTCGGTTTTGCTCACATGAGACCAAAACGAGGTAAAGGCAGAAGTTTGGAGGAAATCTTAGAGGAATTTCCGGAGTTGAAAGAACTTGGTATTACTCTTGACGGCGTGGAGAGAGCCAAACGAAGACCAAAAGATCCTTCGAGCCAGAAAAGCGAATATTCCGGCAAGAAGAAGCGTCACACCAAGAAGAATGTTATCATTGTTGCTCCGAAGACCAGACGAATCCTCTTTCTAAGCCACACCAGAGATGGCACAGTCCATGATAAACGAATCATCGATGAAGAAGAATTGACCTGCAATAATCCGACAATCTCAGGTTGTACCGATTCCGGTTTTCAGGGATTTGAAATGGGTAGTTTAAAACTGGTGATGCCCAAGAAGAACACCAAACTGCACAAATTGTCCGATTCCGACAAGGAACAGAATAGGGCAATTTCATCCTGCAGAGTTGTGGTCGAGCATGCTATTGCAGGAATTAAGATAAACAGAAGCGTTCAGGATGTTTATCGCAATATGACCGATGGGATAAATGATTTGTTAATGAGCGTTGCTTGCGGACTACACAACACCAGAGTAGCCCACAGACAAGGTTTCTAAACAACCGATGATATTTTAAGGGTTGTTGCTAAAATTAATTATTTCGTAATAAGTCTATTGTACTGTTTGCATTTGATAAATGGGACTACTTAAAGTAAAATAAAGCGAGATTAGATATTAAACAAATAAAGAGGCAACAAGATGGATGAACAAAGCCAGAATATGCAGGCATCAGAAAACGCGCCAATTCTACACAAGGAACACAAAAATAAATTGTGGTTTATTGCTATTGCTGTCGTAATCTTGCTTACTGCTGGAGGAATATATTGGCATTATCGGAAACAACAGCCGACAAGCCAAGTCCAATTTACGGCCGTAACTCAAGATGAGGGCCAAGTCAAAACAATGGCAGATGCCAACAATTATTTCGGCTTTAACTTATACAGGGATATCGAAAAAAAGAAGCCAGATACCAATCTTTTTGTCTCCCCGCTTAGTCTTTCTCAGGCACTTGGTATGACTGCCAATGGCGCTAGCGGCACTACTTTGACCGAAATGCAAAAAGTATTAGGACTATCCAATCTGGGTCTCGACAACGCAAATCAGTATAGCCGCACAACTCTCGACAGTCTAAAAAGTTCAACGGTTAATTCAAATCCAGAAATACAAAGCGGGGACAAGCCAACATCCAACATCGCCAACTCACTTTGGGCCAACAAGAATTCTTCATTTCTGCCCGCTTTCACCGATACAGTCAGCAAATACTACGATGGTACTTCTCAATCTCTCGATTTTGCAAATCCTCAATCACTCTTGACTATCAACCAATGGGTGAGCGATCGTACAAACGCCAAAATTACAAACGCGTTGGATGACTTGAGTAATGCCGATCTTTTATTAATCGATGCTATTTATTTTAAATCGTCGTGGGAGATACCTTTTGATGTATCGCAAACTCAGAATACTTCATTTAAAACTGAGAACAATGGATCAAAAACAATTCCGATGATGTCGAATCAATCCTCTTATACATACGCCGAGGATAACGGTTTGCAGATTGTGGCATTACCATACCTTGGAAATTATTCGATGGTTGCTTTCTTGCCGAAACAAGGCACAAATATTGCCGATGTTGTCTCAAGTATGACTTTCGCCAATTATCAGGATTATATAAAGAAACTGTCCAGTCAAGATGGGATAGTCAAACTACCAAAATTTAATATTCAATATTCAGACACGGACATTCTATCTGACTTAACTGATCTCGGGATGACCACAGCGGGAACGAGCCAGGCAGATTTCTCGAAAATGTCCGACGTTCCACAAATGATCAGCGCAGTAATTCATAAGACATTTATTTCTACCGATGAAAAAGGTACTGAAGCGACTGCGTCTACAGTTGTGAAAATGATGTCCACCGCGGTAGGGCCAGGCAGTACGCCGCCTCCTCCATTTCAATTTACGGCTGATCATCCCTTCTTCTTCACAATTCAAAATAACACAGACAATTCGATTATTTTCATGGGAACAGTCAATGATCCGTCGTAAAAGAGTTGATGTTAACGCAAATTAATTTATTATGAAGTTTGGAGTACTCCTAATTTTCTCTTGACCTTTTCCCAGTAATCATAATCAGCCATCAGATTTATAAATTCTTGAATATCGGGGAGCCATAGAAAAAGATTAGTCCTAGACTAGTCTTTTTGTTATACCCGAACTGGACGGTTCGAACTGAAGAGTGTTTCCAAGGTATTGGAACATAAGGGAGTATTGACTTTTAGCAACTATTATTGTAATATATATCATCGATTAGATTATCTAGTCGCGCACACTATCCGAATATCTGCGTCAATGCCTCAAAGAGGCGGCGATGATTGGGCGAAAGCCTCGTTTTGTCAAGCAGCCATGCTTGGTAAGACACCCTGTCCAAAGGAGGATAGTAAAATGGCACAAACTATCAAGATCGGTGATGCCGGAAGCCTAATTCTCAATGCGTACATGATCGAAAGTGTGGCCTGCACGCGCAGGTCGGCCATCGACCATGTGCAGACCTATCAGCACAAGAGTGCCGCAGCCGACGATGTCCACTTCCTGGATGTCTACGGACAGGACCTTGAGAAAGCGGCCGCAGCGCGTAGCGCGATCAACTGGAATCCGGCGATCACGCCGGAAATGACCCTAGACTGGGGCAGCTTGGACGCGATTATCGTTCTGGATGATACCAATCCCAACAAAGAATCCGGTGACCGGATCATCACCGGATTGGTAATCTCCCGCTTCGGTATTCCTGCCGGGAAAGCAGGTAAGACTCGCGTAATTGTCTGCCAGAAGTTCGCCGAGAATGGCAACAAGTACTGGCAGCATCACGAAGTATCGAGCCTGCCCTACGAGCAGATCCCCTGGTATGAAGTCGAACTTGACCGCTACGCGGAAATCGACGAGTTGAACCGGCTGGCGCTGGAAAGCCTTTCCGAAGCTGAGATGCAGGAAGCTATCGCCAGAGCCAAGGTATTGCTCGGGTAATAGACCAATCTCTGAGACCATCCTTTTACAAGCCTTGCTTGTAGGGGTGGTCTCTTTTTCAATACGGCGGACCAACAAATAATAACTAGTCTAGTACTAGTTATTATTTGTTTACATCAGACCGGACTCGGACTAAAACACTTTTTAGTTTATTATTGGAAGTAAATTAAATTAAGGACAATATGCCAGAAAATTTTTCTCACGACGAACAACCCGAGACTAATATAAATGAAGAGGATTTGATTAGAAATAATCTCCAGAAATTATGGTCAGAGGAGGACGGCACGATTACTAGAGGATTAGTCGATTATGAAGAGTTGCTTGAGAACGGACGCCCATACAGCTTCAACGAAATAGACGAGTATGAGTTTGATGGTTTATCGAGAAGAGATTTTCTTAAGATATTAAAAAATGGTCCTGTGCTCGATGTTGCTTGTGGCGAAGGTAGGTTTGTAACTGATTGCATCGGCAGTGGGATTAATGCTTATGGAGTCGATCTCGCTCTAGGAGATAAACAACGGATTGATCATATCAAAAAAGTAAACAAAAGGGCAAAGGGGCGTATAGTCGCGGCTGATTCAGCATCTCTTCCCTTCCAGGATAACTCCTTTTGCACTGTAACTATTTTTTTTGGCGCCCCCAACTATCAGATTGATCCCGAAAAATCAAAGGATATTATACTTGAGCAGCTCCGTGTCCTTCAGGTTGGCGGAAAGATAATAATATTTCCTGTGCTCTATTCGGGCGGAATCCATCCGGTAAGCTTTGTAAGCGAGCTAGCTTTCGGGAGAAAGAAAAAAGATTATATAGGTCAAACTTCGGAAGAACGTGCTGTTGTAGAGAGAGAAAAATTGGTAGCGGAATTTTTTTCGAACTTTTTAAATGAATTAAAGAGGGGCGGCAAGGTTAGTATACAAGAGTTGGGTGGCGACTACTTCATAAACTCGGATCACCAGGGAGGATATGGATTTATTATTATTGAGATACCGTACAATAAAATTGTGTAAAGATATTTCAGGGGTTGGTACAATGTAAGCAGAATAACCAAAATTAATTGGAGGGCTTACAATGAGAACCAACCCAAGTAACAGTGTCTCAAAAAAGTTCGATCCTTTCAAATCGGAAGAGCAGTTGGCCGAGTATCTCCAGACCAATGCTTTCGAGAGTTTGAAGCAAGCAATCCGCACAACGGTGAAGATCATGATCAGAAATGAAATGGAAATTATCCGGAAAGAAATTGATGACCGTATCCATTTCAACGGTTCGTACCAGAGGAATATGCTGTCGCAGTTCGGCAAGATTGAGGGTATTGAAGTGCCGAGATTCCGACAGAACCCGGACGGGCTTAATCTGAATTCAGTTAAGGTATTCGATTCAGAAAAGGAAAGATTTGAGAGAGTGATTGCCGAAATGCATGTCAACGGTATCTCCCAACGCAAAATCAAGAGAATCGCCGCGATCTGCTTCGGCGCCAATATATCCACAGCCAGAGTCGGTCGCATCCACAAAGACCTGGCCGATCAGGAATCATTTCAGATTAATTCCCAACCTTTGGATGACAACTTTGAGTATCTTCTTCTGGACGGTATCTGGCAAAAGACCAAAGGCTTCGGCTGGGATAAAAACGAAGCCACCCTGCTTTGTGCCTTGGGGATAAGACCGGACGGAGAACGCAAAGTCATCGCTTTCTCCTTCGCCAGAAGTGAGAGTTATGAAGATTGGTATGAATTAATCATACAGTTGAAGAAGCGAGGGCTCCTTGGCAAAAATCTAAAACTGATAATCTCCGACGATAACGGCGGAATTAAAAAAGCCAGAAATCAGCTCTTCCCCTCGGTGCCATTCCAGATTTGCGTAGTTCATAAAATGAGAAATGTTATCGGCAAAACAAGCCACAAGAACAAGGCTGTCCTGGCCGAAGATCTAAAGCTTGTCTTTAAAGCCGAGACGATGGAGAACGCCATGACCAGAGCCAAAGAGTTCGTCAAAAAATGGTATGTGCTGGAAGAAAAAGCCACCACCAGTTTCAAGTTCAATATTGAAGATTGTTTTGCTTATCTCCAATTTCCAAAAGAGATCTGGAGCAAAATCAGGACAACTAACATTCTGGAACGAGAGTTCCGCGAGGTCAGAAGAAGAACAAAAGTTTTCGATGACTCGTTCAATGACAGGGAAAGTTGTGAAAAATATGCCAATTCGATATTTACAAATCTTAACAAATTTTATCCTGCAGGACATTGAAAACCGACCCCTTGAATACAGTTTTACACACTAAATGTTGACAGTATCCAACCCCTACCCGGAGCATCCTTGGGTGGATGAGGATAGGGAGAATCTGACAAAACATGGTTTTGCGCTGACTGATTTTGACCTAGTGGGCAAAACCGAGGACGAGGTTAGAGACGCTGTCGATGAAAATGACGTAATATTTGTCGAAGGCGGCAATACTTTTTATCTCTTGAAATATGCCAGAGAAAGCGGCTTCGACAAGGTGATGAGGGAGGTAAAAGATAGTGACAAAATATATATTGGCGTCAGTGCCGGTGCATATATTGCGACACAGACAGTCGAGCCGACGACATGGAAAAGGAAGAAAGAGACTTACGGCATAACCGATCTCACCGGCCTTGGTCCGGTGCCATTTGCGATCTTCCCGCATTACGAAGAAAAATACAAAGACCTCGTCGAAACAAGGAAAAAAGAATTAAAATATGATCTTGTCACAATAAGAGACGACGAGTTTGTCGAGGCATAAATGACAAAAGAAATCGGCCTAAGAAAAGGTTTTGTTGAGATAGAAAACTATAATCCGCAATGGCAGGAAGAGTTTGCCAAAGAAAAAGACAGCTTAAAGGAAATTTTTGGCGATGTAGCAAAGTCGATAGAACACGTAGGCTCTACTTCGGTGGCTGGTTTATCCGCAAAGCCAATTATTGATATTGCCATTGGCGTTGGTGTGCTAGAAGATATAAACAAAGTCAAAGCAAGAATATTGACGTTCTCTCAATATACGATAAAAGAAGATAATGCGGACGGCGAGATACTGATGAGAAGAGGCACGCCAGTCAAGGCGGGAGAAATTAAACCTAATTATATAACTCATTTTATACACATCATGGAAATAAATGGCCGGAAATACAAAGAAACGATTGTCTTTAGAGATTTTTTGAGGACGAATAATGAGGTCTTAAGGGAATATGATGTTCTAAAACAAAAGTTGGCGAAAGAATACAAGAATAATAGAAAAGCCTATTCGAACGCCAAGGGTGAGTTTATACAAAGCGTTTTAGGTAAATGCGATATAGACTAATTCGAAGCTAGGGATCGCTAATATTGTTTTCAATCTCAAAGTGAGCTAATATCTATTTGATTGGATCATATACTCCTGTCCTGCCCTTGGGACACTTAAAGGAGTCCAATATTGAACTCAAGGGCCCCAACTATTCAAACTTTGGCTTGCCCTGAGCTTGTCGAAGGGTCGAATTGGATAGTCTATCAGCCTAATATCTTTGGAGACTTATGGACAACAAAGAGTTCAACAAAGCATTTGAAGAAGCGACGCAGAAGAGAATGCTTGATGAGCCGGACCTCTGGTGGAAGCCACGAAGACATCATTGGGATGAATGGGGCTCGCCAGTCGGACTATCGCTCGGCTGGGCTCTCTTCATTATCCCGCTTGGGATTTTCCTCTGGTTGCTTCATCTCGCCGGACTTATCGGCTAAGAGAAATAAAATACCCCGATTCCGGGGTATTTTATTTTAAGCAATATTGGTTTAATTATTTTTCAAAGTAAAATTGAGTAATTGCTCATTCACTTCTCTCGCGGTCATTGCAAGATCGCGATCCCTCGTGTTTTCGGGGCAGGCTCCGTATCTTATCATGATAGATTGCCGCGCCTTGGAAGCACCCAACGGCTCGCAATGACAACGATGAGTGGGCGGTTATCAAATTGAAAAAAATTGATAAAAAATAAAGATTGGCGTAATCTTTTACTTATCATCATTAATCGAGGAGTGCCATGATCATCGGAGTACCAAAAGAGGTCAAAAACAATGAAAACCGGGTCGGGATGACGCCCCAAGGTGTCGCCAAGCTGGTCAAAGCGGGGCACAATGTACTTGTTGAGAAAAATGCCGGTCTCGGTAGCGGTTTTGCCGATTCGGAGTACCGGCAATCTGGCGCAAAAGTAGTCGGTAGCGCCAAGGATATTTACAAAAAAGCCGAGATGATTGTCAAAATCAAAGAGCCGATTGAGAGGGAATTTGAGCTGATTCAAGTGGAGCAGACAATATTCACTTATCTCCACTTAGCCGCTTGCCCTGATCTGACCAAATTATTTTTGAAGAAGAAAATCACCGGTATCGCTTATGAAACAATTGAAACAGAGAATAGAAAGCTGCCTCTGCTTGAGCCGATGAGTCAGGTCGCCGGCCGGATGTCGGTACAGGTCGGAGCGCATTATCTTGAGAAAACGTATGGTGGCAAAGGCGTACTCCTGGGCGGGACAGACATAGTCAAACCGGCAACCGTTTTGGTGATTGGCGCCGGAATTGCCGGCTACAATGCCGCCATGACCGCTCGTGGTATCGGGGCAAATGTAATCGTTCTCGATATTGATGACAAAAAGATTAGCGCGATCAACGGCAAAAAAGACAAATTGCTAAAGGCCTACAAATCTTCTCCGGCCGTCATTGCACAAAAAATAAAAGAAGCCGATCTTGTTATTGGCGCAGTTCTGATTCCCGGCGCCAAGGCGCCGAAACTAGTGACCCGTCAGATGGTCAAAACAATGCAGGAGGGCTCGGTTATTGTCGATATCGCCATTGATCAGGGCGGCTGTTTCGAAACCTCCAAACCGACCAGCCACGAGCATCCGATCTACATTGTCGACGGCGTGATCCATTATTGCGTCACCAATATGCCCGGGGCGGTCGCTCGGACCTCTACTTTGGCCATCACTGCGACTACTTTGCCCTATATTTTAAAGCTTGCCAATCAGGGCGTTATCAAAGCGCTCGGAAAAGATCCGGTGTTGCAAAGAGGCCTAAACACCTATCAGGGCAATGTCAGCTACAAGCCGGTGGCCGAAGCGCTCTGTCTTGATTGCGTTCCCTTTGTCTAGCCGGTGAATTGACCGATAGATAATCTGACAATAGTCTTCTTGAATTACAAGCGGATTGGGAATAAAATTTGAGTATGTCGGATGATAAGTCAACTGAACTTGCGATTCAACAAATCATTGAGGAAAAAATTTATTTTATCCGCGGGCAAAAAGTAATGCTTGACCGCGATTTGGCGGTGCTTTACGAAGTGCCGACTTTTCGGCTAAATGAACAGGTAAAGAGAAACAAGAAAAGGTTTCCGGAAGATTTCATGTTTCAACTAACAAAAGAAGAAAATGATTCTTTAAGATCGCAAATTGCGATCTTAAACGAAGAAGAAGATTCTTTGAGGTCGCAATTTGCGACCTCAAACGAAAATAATGAAAGTTTGACATCGCAATTTGCGATGTCAAACAATGGTCGAGGTGGCCGGCGGACATTTCCTTACGCTTTTACCGAGCAGGGTGTGGCGATGCTCTCGAGTGTTTTAAATAGCGATAGAGCGATACAAGTTAACATTGAGATTATGCGGACATTTATCAAGCTTCGCAATATTCTATCTGAACATAAGGATCTGCTCAAAAAGATTGAAGAGATGGAAAAAAATTACGATCGACAATTTCGAATCGTTTTTCAAATTATCAGGGAGCTAACGGTGACGAAAGATATTCCATCTAAGCGGATTGGCTTTAAGGCGGAATGAGAAAAATAATGAATAATACTAAAACAAAAAATCAGGTAAAATTCATCGTAATTGCGGCGATTCTTTGCTTTGTGCTTTGCCTTTACTGGGTTTATTATTTGCGCTGGGCGCACAGCACTTTTGACCATTATTATAAATTCCGCGGATGTGCTACATTAATCAGCAAAACTGACGAGGCCGGATATTGTAAGCTCAAAAATGGCTCGTCAATTAAAATTGTGAAATTCAATGGCAAATGGTATTTGGACGGTGACTTGCCGAGCGGCAAATTCTTAGATTTTTAGTAAATAATTTTTGGAGGAATTATGCTCAAGGATAAGATCGCGATTGTAACGGGCGCCGGTCAGGGCATCGGTCGGGGTATCGCTTTGGTCTTGGCAAAAGAGGGCGCAAAAGTGCTGGCAGTTGATTTGAATCTTGAAAATGCCAAAAAGGTGGCGGAAGAAATCGATAAAGCCGGTGGCAAAGCGGCGGCGGTTCAGTGTGACGTTTCGAAAAAATCTGAAGTTGAGGCGGCGATCGAAAAAGCTTTAGAAGAATTTGGCCAGCTAGACATTTTGGTTAACAACGCCGGAATTTATCCTTATAAACCATTTCTGGAAATCACAGAAGCAGATTTGGATAAAATTTTTGCGGTTAATCTGAAAAGCGTTTTTCTTTTTTCACAGGCGGCCGCACTCAAAATGGCTCAAGGCGGCAAAATTGTTTGCATTTCTTCAATCGCCGGCTTTGTCGGCTTTGACGGGCTTGCTCATTATTGCGCTACCAAAGGTGGCATCAACGCCGCGATTCGAGCAATAGCACTGGAATTAGCCCAAAAGAAAATCAATATCAACGCGGTCGCGCCGGGGGCAATCGAAACCCCAGGAGCGGCGTCGTCGGATGATCAGAAAAAACAAACCGTCGCGGCTATTCCTTGGGCGCGGATGGGCCAGCCGGAGGATATTGCCAATGCGGTCGCTTTTTTGGCCTCCGATAAAGCCGATTATATCACCGGCCAAACTCTGATTGTCGATGGCGGCTGGACCTTGCGATAAGATTATTTTCGATGAGAAATCTATGACAAATGGCAAAAAAATTAAAATCAGTAAAAACGGGCCGTATCTGGTTTCTGGCAATATTCCGGTTGGACGGGAGGATATTATTTACGATGAGGGCGTTCCTCTAAAATGGAAAAAAGCAGAGGAAATTAAGGCGGACAAGGATTGCGCCCTCTGCCGTTGCGGTCACTCGAAAAATAAACCGTTTTGCGATGGCAATCACATCAAAGTGAAATTTGACGGTACGGAAACGGCTGATAATCTACCATTTGACCAACAGGCCAACGTTATTGACGGTCCGGAGCTAATCTTAAAAGATGCCGGTCAATATTGTATCGGCGCTGGTTTTTGCGATCGAGGTGACGGGGCTTGGTCTCTGACTGAGGAGTCGAATGATCTAGAGGCCAAAAAAGCGGCGATAGAGGAATGCACAAACTGCCCATCGGGTAGATTGGTTTTGGTCGACAAGAAAACCGACAAGGAGATTGAACCTAAACTCGAGCAGGAGATTTCTCTGGTCAAAGATGGTCCGCTCTGGGTCAAGGGCGGCGTTCCGGTTGAGGGAGCGAAGGGCGAGAAATACGAAGCGCGAAATCGGGTTACTCTTTGCCGTTGCGGCAAATCGGCCAACAAGCCATTTTGCGACGGCACTCACTATAAAATCGAATTCAAGGATTAACTAATAGATTTAAGACTTACGCGTTTCACTATTTTTGCGTCATCCCAAACTCGATTTGGGATCCAGATATTATTTGTCTGGATTCCCGCCTACGCGGGAATGACATCAAGCGCGTAAGTCCTAAGATTGTTCAAATCCCGACTCGATATTTTCACAGCAATATTTCAGCATATTCACATATAATTTTTATATGTCCAAGTTTCTAACTAAATTTGATCGCCTCTCGGCCTGGATTCTATTTGGGGCGATTTTTTTAAATTTTGTCTCCGGCTATGGCATGACCAAGGGCATCATCAGTTATTCGCTTGCAAGCAAGTTGCATTTAGATTATCTGCCGTTGATCGCCATTGTATTCTTTACAGTTCACACTTGGTACGCAATTCACCTCGCTTTTAAGCGTTGGCGGATTTGGAATCCGTTTTCTAAAATTATTCTGGCGATATTTTATCTGATATTTCTCGGCTATTTCATTTGGGTGGACCGTTTTTACACACCAGCTAAAATAACAACAAATAAATCGGTTGCTATTTCAGCTACAAACAATTCCACCGGGACGACGAGTGTTGATCCGACAGCTCAATCAACTGAAAAAACATTCACCTTGGCTCAGTTAGCTCAATATGATGGCACAAATGGCCGGCCGGCCTATGTGGCAATTGACGGAGTGGTTTATGATTTGAGCTCGGTTTTTCGAAATGGCACGCACCATGGTTTTTCAGCCGGTCTCGATCAATCAGCCGCATTTCATTCGCAACATTACGATGGTATTTTGAATAATTATCCGATTGTCGGCAAATTGACCCTGTGAATCGGCGGTGAAAAGAGCGAGAAATTATTTGAAAATGTCGTCGGAGGGGCAGGCGGGATTGTCCTGACCGGTTATCTGCTTGTTGATACCGGTATAAACAAACGGTTGGGATCGCCCATTTGAATAAGCCCAGTAGCAAAGCGGCAGATAGGGCATTTTGGCCTCAAAGTAAGTATTGAAAATCAGCCGGAAAATATTGACCGGATCACCACCGGCAGCCAAATCGGTTTTGGCGGCTTTTGGAACAGAATAAGCGTCCAGATTGCCGTATTTCATTAAAAGATCATTTTCGGACCACTTTGTCATATCGTTGCCGGCCAATTCACCGTTAAGCTGGTTGATATCAAATTGCTGGTCGTTTAGCTCCAAAGGGTAGGGCCCTTCGTCGGATTGCAGTATTATAACCGCATTGCCGCCACTGTTTTTCTGAATCTCGGAAATAACATTTTTCATCTGGCTATTCATAAATTGTATTTGGCTAGTATATTTTTGGGTAACCAGTTTGCCCTGATTGTCAGTGCTGGGATTGTCCGAAAGGGAACCGTCGGAATTGAAATAGTACGGGTCGTGTGGCACCAGAATATGGGCAAAAACAAATTTAGCGCCGGAGGGTTCGGCTGCAATGTCTTTTAGCTCGTTAATTTTGTAGATTTCCGAAGACGGCCCGGACGAAGCGGAGTAGGTTGCAATCTGAAAATGGCCAAATTTGAGTCCAAAAGTGACAAATTGCCACCAGACACTCTCAGCCAGATAATTTTTGGAGAAATTGTTGAGAGTAATCCGTTGATTTAATATCGTCAGCTGACCCTCGGGCTGATAATAATTGTCGGCCAGCGGCGCCTGATTGGTCGTTTCATACCATGAGCCGACTTCGTCATAAGTGTAGCCGAGCGATTTCAATTTCCGGATGACGGATGAATATCTGACAGCATCGTGATAGGGCTCGATTGTTTGATCGGAAACGCCGCTAAACTTTGTGGCCAGATCGCTCAGATAACTGGCATTCAGAGTTGAGGCGATCGACATAGTGGTGTAAGGATAATTGTTGTGACCCTGCGGATTGGTCGTAAAATTGTTGCTCTCCAAATAATTGATGAAATCGGAGTTATCAAAATGAAGCTGATCGGTCAGAACGCTCTGGCTGGCGTAGCGGTCCATCACGATGTAATAAATGTCCGGCTTGTTGTTTGGATTAGCTTTCAAGCTGACGTTTAAGGCCGGAGGCCGGTAAAAAAATTGCGGCCACTCCGTCACGATGGTTTGAGTCGTTGGTACAAACTTAAATAAAAAAGCGACTGTGATGGCGATCAGGATGCCGGTAGCAAAATCGCCGGTTTTCCATTTTTTTGCCTCAAAAATTTTTCGGAGATAAAAAGTGAGCGATTTAGCGGTGAGCAAAATGAGCAGAACAAATTCCAGGCTGAATAATATTTTTTTCTGATCGTTGGAAAGCTCGGGAATCGGATTTAAGGCGTTGAAAATAAAATTTACCTGTCCATATCTCGAATCATAGCCGAAACCGATTATCAAAACTGCCAAAATCGCGCCGATCCACGCCGAAAGTTTATTTTTTTTGTAATCTTTTAGAAAAATAAAAGCGATGATTGTGCTGGTCAAAAAGGCCAAAATCAGTGGCAAAACCAGATCCTGGACGGTCACTTCATAGCTGTTGGCCAGCCAATTGGTCAGAACAGGCAGGAGCGTCAACATCAAAAGTCCGGATCCCAGCACGGCGATCGCTTTGAAACTATTTTGAGGAAGCGGATTTTTTTTATGAGAGAGTGCCATAGCTCTTATTTTTTCAACATTAAATACAGGATGCGTCTGCTATCTTTTAGCGGTTTTCGCTTTATGATTTTGAAATAGCGCGAGAACTCTTTTTCAAATTCGATTTGACTGTAATTTACAAAAATATCTTCTCTGTTTTGGAGCAATCTTTGAGCGTTTGAATCTGTTTTTGGCACAAATTCAATAATCAGGTGTTTGGTTTGCAGAGAAAACAGTTCGGCAATTTTGTTCAGGGGCAAATTATTGGCAATGGCCAAGTGATGCACCAGGGCGAGCGCAAAGGTTAAGTCAAATGATCCTCGGCTTAGAAAAGATTTTCTTTCCGTATTTTGCCAGCCAATGGCCGGACTGGGATTGGTCAGATCGATTATCAGGGGCAAAATGAAGTGGTCTTTCCCGGCTTTCATTTTAAGATAATTATTCTCAACCGCTATCGGGTCAAAATCGGTAGAGAGGGTTGGAATATTTTGAGATGAACCGAGCCGGCTGAAATGACCGTCGTTTGCGCCGGCGTCCCAAATTGTTTTTGGCTTCAACTCTTTTATCCATGTTGCCACGATTTTTTCTTTGTCATGAAAACCGGCCGCTGAATAATTAGTGTCATCGTAATAATGGTCCCAAACGGTGCGTTGTTTTGGCAGTCTCAAACCGGCAACGGTTGATTTCAAACTGTCGATGATGCCGAGAAACTGACTCCGGCTCAATTTAAGCTCTCTTTTTGATTTGTCACCGGCGTGTGATTTTTGACTTTTGGCGTGTAAAAATATATGAGCGCCGAGACCGAGCGAAAGGCGGGTTTTGCCGGGAAGGAGCTTGGCCGCTAAATCAAGGGGAACGCCATCTAAATAAATTTGCATCAAACTGTTTAGCCGGAGATCAAGACGCGACATTAGGGTCAACGGCGCCAAAAAATGCTGACAAAATTGGCGGTAAGCGACCCATGGTTTACTCTCGGCGTATTTTTCAAAGGACAAAGTATCAATAAAAATCGGTTTGCCATCGAAAAACTGAATATTATAGGCCGATGCATCCTTCAAGCTCTGGCCAAATCTGAGGGCGGTTTTTTCTATTTCCAGAGTCAGTAGGGCGGCATCCTTTAGTTGGTCAAAGCACCATTCAAAAGGGTAGGAGATAAAAGGGATTTGATCCGGCTTGATAATCTTGTAAGCGGATTGGCCGACTGATCGGCCGGAAATTTCCCGGTGGTTGATTAAATAATTCCGGCTGACTAACTCTTTGAACAAGCCGGAATCAATCAGTAAATCGTAGTTATCTTTGTAGGACAAATTTACTTGGCGGTAATATTCATTTCTATATTTGAAAATAAAGCCGCTCGGATCGCGGAAAGAGGATGGCTCGTCCGATCTGGCTCCGGAGTTCATTCGGCCGAATCTTTTTTAGAGCGTCGGCCTTTAAAAAATTGGACAATTTTGCCACCAAACGATTTTATGGCATAAGTTGCGCCGAAAACCAAGCCGATAGTGACCTGAATGGCGTAACTGCCGGTACCGGCATCGAGGTAGGCATGGGCGTAGTGGAGGGGGGACAAAAGAAACGGAATCAAGAGCCAGAGGATTGCGCTAATCCGGAGTGGTTTTTTATAAGATAGGGATTGAAGAAATTTTATCATAGAAAACTCCCGATTAACGCCTTATTAAACATTTCATTTGTAATATACCAGATTTGTCTTGAAATTAGTATAACGGCACAAGCTGAGATTTTCTTGAGAATATTTTTGTAACTGCTCACTCGCATGTTGTCATTTCGACTCCCCGACGCTTTAGTCGGGGGCGGAGAAATCTTTTGTGACATTTATCGGATAAATTCGCATATAAGATCTCTCGACTCCCGTTGGTCGCTCGAGATGACACAGGAGCTGAGTGAGCAGTTACATATTTTAAAACATATGTTTTATTACATTTTGACTTATCTGGTATAATGAAAGAAGTAAACTAATCAGAAAGGAACCAAGATAATGGCGGGAATCAAAGACGATGTAGTGATTAAGCTAACAAATCTCGGCAAGATTTATAAAACCGGCGATGAGGACACGGTGGCGCTTGATGATATTGGTTTAACAGTTCGAAAGAATGAATTTGTTGCCATCATGGGACCGTCCGGCTCGGGCAAATCGACCCTAATGCATATTTTGGGTTTGCTCGACGTGCCAACATCGGGCCGGTATTTGTTGGCCGGACGCGATGTCAGCAAGCTAAATAAAAATCAGCAGGCCGAGATTAGAAACAGGGAGATCGGCTTTGTTTTTCAGCAGTTCAATTTATTACCACGCACGACCGTGCTCGATAATGTACTTTTGCCCACTATCTATAGTAGGGAGAAAGATGCTCGAACCAGAGCGGAGGAATTGATAAAGAAGGTCGGGCTGGGCGACCGGATCAAGCACAAGAGTAATCAATTGTCCGGTGGCCAGGTTCAGCGGGTGGCTGTTGCCAGAGCTCTGATTACCAATCCCTCGATTATTTTGGCTGACGAACCGACCGGCAATCTCGATACTAAAAAATCGCGGGAGATTATGAAACTTTTTCAAGAAATCAACGAAGAAGGGGCGACGATTGTGCTGATTACTCATGAAGAAAATATCGCCAAATTTGCCAAGAGAATAATTAAATTGGAAGACGGTAAAATTATCAGCGATGTGGAGGCTAAATGAAAATATTTATTTTAGGCAAGCAATCATTGGTCGCAATCTTTGCCAATAAGGGCCGGAGCTTTTTGACTGTTTTGGGTATCGTTATCGGCATCGGCTCAGTCATCGCTTTGATGTCGCTTGGCAACGGGGTCAAAGTTTATATTTCCAACCAAATCGGCTCGCTCGGCACGACCACTCTAATCGTTTCAAATGGCGGCGGCTTGGCCAGCGCCGGACAAACCGGCGCGAACAGTTCTAGCACCAGTTCGGGAATTGGTGGATCCCAATCAAGCCAAAGATCGGAAATGGGCGGTGGCAGTGTATCTTCACTTACAACGGCAGACTTCAATTTAATTTCGGATAAAACTAAAAATCCCGATGTCAGCACGGTCGTCGGGGTCGTTTCCGGCTCCGGTATTTACAATGATCAGCGCTTTTCCGTCACCGGCGCCAACACAGCCGTTTTCAGTGTTAATTCATTATCGGTCGATAAGGGCAAACTTTTTTCTGACGCTGACGTCACTAACAAAAATAAAGTGGCGGTCGTCGGTAGCGATGCGGCGACCAATCTCTTTGGCAGCGACAATCCGCTTGGCAAAACTTTGACTCTCGGCACCGACAGTTACACTGTAATCGGTGTCCTTGCTCCAGCCAAGGCCAACGCTTTTAACGACCCGAACGGTTTGGTTTACGCGCCGTACTCGGCCGTATTCAGTTCGCTCGGGACCGACCGGTTCAGCCGTTTCACTGTCAAAGCCGGCTCCGATTCTGTTGTCGATCAGGCCAAGACCGAAATCGAAAATACGCTATTGGCCAGTCACGGGATTACCAACAAAAAATTAGCCGATTTTTCAGTCAGCACTTCGGCCGATCTGCTCTCAACTGTCGGCAATATCACCGGCATTATGACAGCTTTGCTCTCCGGCATTGCTGCCATTTCATTGCTGGTTGGCGGTATCGGTATAATGAATATTATGTTGGTTTCAGTAACGGAGCGGACGCGGGAGATCGGTCTGCGCAAGGCGGTCGGGGCCAAAACTTCCGACATTTTAATTCAATTTTTGATTGAAGCATTACTTTTGACTCTGGTTGGCGGGATTTTGGGCATTATCTTGGGCTGGGTTCTCGGTCTGATTGCCGGTCACTTTGTCGGCTTTTCTGCCGTGCTGACCAATTCAGCTATCGGCTTGGCGGTTGGCATCTCGGCCGCTGTCGGTATCATCTTTGGCATTTATCCGGCCGCCAGCGCCGCCCGTCTCAATCCGATCGACGCCTTGAGATACGAATAATTTCAGAAAATATCATACAAAGTATGAAAAATCCCGCCTGGGCGGGATTTTTCGTTCATGATTAAATATAATTTAGGAGTGTATCTTAAAAACTCCGGCTAGATCGAGGACATGGTAGAGGATCAGAAGCCCCATTAAAATCAGATAGCCTTGAAGAGCAAAGAGCGACCAGCGAACCGAGCGGGTCATTGTCATCGGCCCCAAATCGTCGGCGTTGCATTTTTCCTCCGGCTCGTCATCGAGCGGGTGAATCAGATAATAGTAGTTTTCCTCCTTCATAATCCTCCTCTTTCGTTATTGTGGAAATAAATTTGGTGCTACCACTTGGACAGCCAAGATGAGCGACAAAATAAACAACATTATGATTATAGACCAATTAACCCAATTGTTCCAAGTTTTATTGACGAATTTTTTGCCCAATAATTCTCTATCATTCAAAAGCAACTGCAAAAAGACGATGGCTGAGGGCAACATCACACCGGCCAAAACCTGAACGCTCATAATGATTAATTGGAGTGGCGCGTGAGGAATCAGGACAATGCCGGCGGCCAAAGCAATGCAGGCGGCATAAATTCCGTAAAAGCCTTTGGCTTTGTGAACCGGTAGCTCCAGACTGCTCGGCCAGCCTTTGACTTCGCCGTAAGCCCAAGCACTCGAAAGAGAGATGGCGGTCGCGCCCAGGATGGCGGCGTTGACCATCAGGAGCAGCATAATATTTTTGGCCACAGGCCCCATTATCTTTCCCAGAGCCACAAACATTTGAGCCGGATTGTCGTACCGGAAGCCGGCGATATGGGTCGTGGCGTAGTTGCCGGCCAGCATCATGCAACCGGCCACGATGATGACGACAAGCGCACCGATAAATGTGTCGAGCCGCGCCCATTTCAGATCGGCAAAGCGCAATTTTTTATCGGCGACGCAACTTTGTTGAAAAAACAGCTGCCAAGGGGCGATTGTTGTGCCGACCAGGGCGATGACTAGGAAGATATAGCTTGAGGTCAAGCCCGAGGCCGGCCAGCTCGGAGTAATTGCGCTTTTTGCAATCATACCGAGACCGGGCGAAAAATAATGGCCCAGCACAAACCAAGCCAGATCAAAAATGCACAAAAAAATCGCCACTTTTTCCCAACGACGAAAGCTGGCGGTCGAGACCAATATTATCAAACCGGCTGCTGCTACCGGTACCGAAATATAAAGTGACACCCCGAGCATACTCATGGCCAGCGCGATAGCTGCAAACTCGGTTACCATAGTCAAAAAATTGACCAAGAGTAGGTCAAAAAGGGAAAAGGTGCCCCAAAATTTGCCAAAGCGTTTATAGATCATTGAGGCATGGCCTTGGCCGGTGGCGATGCCGAGACGGGCGACCATTTCTTGGATAAAAAAAGTGCAGGGCAAAAGCAGGAGCAAAAGCCAGAGGAGGTGAGTGCCGTATTTTGCGCCCGCTTCGGTATAGGCGGAAATGGCGCCGGCGTCGTTGTCGGCTACCATTACGATCAGGCCCGGTCCCATCACCATCAGAAAGGTCAAAAGCCGGCGGGTCCATTTACCATAAACGAGCCGACCCGGAGGGCCAGCTGCAACACGAAACTCATCTGTTTGAGATGTTTTTTTTGGGCGCATCTTAACTCTCCTTCAGTTTGTTTGACTACAATACTGACAAGTATGCCTCTATGCGGCCCGTTGGGACTTACACCTGGAGGCAAAATTCCTTACAATTTTGTAAAGAATCGTTAGTTTTGTTAGAGATCGGCAGGCTTTCTAATTTGGTCACCTCTCTATTCTAGCTTTCGAATCGACTTATGTAAACCCCAAATAGCAGAAATGTCTGTGCATAAAAAATAATGCTCTTGGCGTAAGCCAAGAGCATCGGGCTGCGTAATGCCATCATTCGGCAGGGCATGGATTTTCCGGCTCTGTCGGCGCTGGAAAGTGAGGGTGGACGCTTGGGAGAAGGGGGAGATTAGCCAGACTGCATTGAATGGCCTCGCAACACTCCCATCGCATTCTCGCCATGATTTGTCTCAATTCCTCTTCCAAATCTTCTGTCATTACAATACCTGCCGGCAACCTCAAACTGCTGATAATGCCGCCTTTGTCAAAGTCAATTTCACCGGGCTCTTTCATCTTAATCACCTCCTCATGTCCTCGGCGCGTTTACATATTTATAGCACTATTTTTTGCTTTTCACAAGCGCAATAGATTGACAAGACGTGACTAGAGCGGTATAAAGAACGAGGTATCTTGTCTCAAAAAGGGGGGAACATCATGGTGATAATCTGCATTGGCGCCGCAATAGCGACAGCGTTTGGGCTGTTTATCAGCTCAAGGGGGACCGTAAAAACTTTTGGCACATATGGGCTCGCGTTGGCTTTCGGTATTAGCGGGGCGGCCGCTTCTTTTCTCGTAGCGGTTGTGCTCGGAGGGATTTTGGAGATGATAATTGATCAACCGAAAGTTAACAATTTCCGGTTGGCTCCGATCTACCGGCGGTTAGATGGTTCGCCGGTTTACGTCGTGACCTGTGAGGACAAACCGCATCATTGTTTCAATTTGGCAGAGGGGAACTGGCCTGGCGATCATGGCAGAAGTAGTGTAATGGCAAAAGTGGTCGAAGATGAAGGGGCTAGACCATATGTTAACATCACTTACCGGCAAGCACCCGCCTGGTTGAGAATCTTTGCTATATTGGATACTGATAAAATCGGCTATCGAGCGACCTTTCACATCCCGAAAGGGACGGAGGATCGTCGCAGAAGACATTAAATTTAGGACTTACGCGCTTGATGTCATTCCCGCCCCCGATCAAGTCGAGGGTAAACTCCGGCGGGAATCCAGCCAAGTAATATCTGGATCCCAAATCGAGTTTGGGATGACGCAAAAATAGTGAAACGCGTAAGTCCTATGATTTTTCCCGTGTCCGGATCATTTGTGCCAGATTATCAAATCTGGCCGGTGGTCCGGTTTTTTTATAAAAGAAGCCGGAGCAATCACTTTTGATCGCTTCGGCTGAGTGTCCGATGCTGTCTGAGAATACTGGTAGCGTTACAACGTCTTGAAGAAAGAACGCTCGAAATCGCCGAAAAGGCACCAGCAGGCGTAAGCGATGGCCAACCAGATGGTTGCCCAAAGTCCGAGTGCCAGTGAAATATCAAGGCAATTAGCATCCGGCCAGAGCCAGAGAATTGCAATTGCCGAAAAAGTCATCCAAAACTCTCTAGTTTTGGATTTAAATACCTTTTTCATCTCCGCCTCCTCCCTTTTGCGTTGCTCAAAATTATAGGGCAAATAATCGGTTTTGTAAATATTTTTAGATTTCTACAAATTATTGTATTTTTTATTACAAAATGCTATAAATTAATTGCCTAACTGTTCGATCAGTTAGAGATTCTAAAGGAGGGATACCAATTTGAAAGTGCTACAGGTCCTGGTGTTGTTTATGGTCCTGGCACTCCTGGCAATCGTCTGTTCATCAGCACTCGCCAAATGTGCGAGCTCCGGGCAAACGACGATTGCATCGGCACAGTTCGACGGCACCACCGGTTTTGTGGCTGCCAATGTAGCGTCATTACCGGCGGACAGTCGGTATCTGACAAGCTTCTCCGGCGATATCACTGCCTCGCCTTCATCGGCAATTTTGGTGGCATCAGTGACGACAAGTTCGGAGAACGTGTGTAAAACGGCGGATTATAGCGTGCTAAAAAAGCCGCTGTTACGCGGACATGCGCTCAATCCGGCGTCAGCAGAAGGGTACAGCGTGCTTCAGACGGACAGGTTAGGCCTGCCCGGCCAGGGCGACAACACGGCGTACCCGACCTGCGACACCTACAACAAGTCCGGCAATGTCTCCGCCGGCAACAATATTCTGATTGCGAGTTCGATTGCCCCGAGCGGGGCGCCCAGCATGACGGTCACCACGATCTACGGCTGACAGCCTTTCTGCCTTGCCGCCGGTGATCTGTTACAAGACCTCGACCGAGCGCGACTCGGTCAGAACAATTCACGCACGGGCGGACTTCTGAGATTTATCTCGGGAGCCCGCTCCTTTTTTATCTTTTTCAGACAAAACTACTACGATTATCGTCGATCGTGTAGAGTCGTAGTAGGATTTTTTTACGAATTTATTACGATTTTCTTAGAATTTTTCTGAGAAATTCTTAGAGATTATTAGAAATTCTCAGAATTTATTGATTTATCGCTCTCAAAGTGCTAAATTAAAGCTGATTTGGCGGGACAACCGTCAAACGAATAAAGTTTGGCAGGACTCAAATCTGCCCGGATTGCGACAAGTCGCAATTTGATGAAGAGGTGAAAGGTGAAAATTGCCCTGAACAATGCAAAATTGCCGGATGGTGGGGATGGCTCTCTCTACTTTGAAAATGGACTGATATGCGAGAGTAAAGATGTATCGTCGCCTAACTATGATGCTGAGGTATATTACCTCAAAGGTAATATGGTCTGCCCTGGATTCGTGGACGAACACATGCACGGGATGCATGGCATCAACGTAAACGATGCGACAGTTGATGACTTTATCGAGTTGTCGCGACGAGCTCCCCAATATGGCACAACCGCTCTTTTGCCTACGACGGTTGCTTGCTCAGCTGATGAGCTAAGGAGAGTGATTCTCAATTTTCGTGAAGCGTTGCCTCAGTGCAGGGGCGCGCAACTCCTCGGGATAAATATGGAAAGCAATTTCATCAATCCGGAGGCAAGAGGGGCTCAGCCGGCGAAGTATATTTATACTCCAGATTCAGAGGAGGCCGGACCGATTATCCGGCTGATCGAGCAAAATGCGGATGTAGTTCGTCTGATAACGGTTGCTCCGGAAATGCCTGGTGCTCTTGAGTTGATTGCTCGTCTGGTACAGGCCGGCATTACTGTATCTCTCGGACACACGGCGGCGACTTACGAGCAGGGCGTGGCTGGCGTCAAGGCTGGCGCAACCCGTGGCACTCACACCTTCAACGCAATGACGGCTATTCACCACCGCGAACCGGGGATAATCCCGGCTCTGACCGAATTTGACACTGACCTCGAGGTGGTCTGTGACGGGCACCATGTCGACTCAGCTATTGTAAGGATGTTGTACCAACTTGTCGATTGCGGCCGAATAATTGCTATCACCGATTCTCTTTCCTGTGCCGGTGGTGAAGATGGGGCGCAGGGGGTACTGGGCGGACAACCTTACACGGTGAAGAGCGGGGTGGCGAGGCTGGATGAAAACAACAAAATTGCCGGTAGTATGGCTACGATGGATTGTGCTTTCCGTTTCTTAATCCAAGGCGTCGGGCTGGATACGGAAGGGGCATTGTGCCTTACTTCGGCAAATCCGGCCGGAAGTCTCGGTCTGCACGCGGGATCTTTGAATCAGGGCTATTTGGCCGACGTCGTGGTGTTGGACGATGAACTTCAGGTCATGATGACCTTTGTCGGTGGCGAGCTCGTCTACCAGCGCGAGTAGCCGCTGCGCGTGGTGACAATCAGTGGGGGCTTGGGATCTGATCTCGAGCCCTCTTTTTTATTTAAAAAAAATTACAAAAAAGGCCGGCGCCGATCCCAGATGGGTCGGTGCCGGCGTGCGGGTAAACTCGTAGCCAGTTACATGATTGAGGCGGCGGCTTTTGCCTGATCGAACTGTGCAGATTCGTCATCTTCAGGTGCGACCAACCGAATTGTATTGGCCAGATCAGGCGTTTCAGCTTCAATCACGCCTTTAGCTCCATTGACCATTAGCTTTCCACCTTCGCCCATTACGCCTCGCCCGAGCAGGAATACATTGTGAAATTTTTGCCAATCGGCCAAATCTAGCAGGAAATATCCGAGATAAACGCCGATTGTCTCGAAGATGCTGATTGCTCTCGGATCGCTCTCGTTGGCCATCTTCTGAATTGCGAGCAATTGTTCCTTTTCCGGCATTTCGGGATTGATATTAATTCCTGCCAGTGGTGCAAGCCGAGCGACGCTCTGTTGAGACAGATAGTAGGCAATTTCTCCTGGATAACTTGACCACGAGCTGGATGGGGCAAATGGGTCAAGCATCGTGGCGGGGATAAAGGCATACTCGTTAAGCTGGTGAGTGAGCTTACCCTCCGGAGTGACACAACCACCGGCGGTGCTTGTCCCGAGAGTCACGGCCACTGATCCTCCGACGGCGTCATACTGATTTGCTCCTGCCAGTGCGGAGATCTCTCCGTCGTTGATAACGCGGAGTTTGGTGTTGAATCTACACGCCGCGTTGATGTAGATGTTTCTCCAATCGGTGTGGATAGTTTTATCAACGCTTCGAAACAGCGAGGCAACCATCGCCTGATTATTGCGATAGATGCCTGCCGAATCTACCACAAGACCGTCAATTTTGTAATCCAGCGCATCAGCCGCGAGATAAATTTGATGCTCAATAAATTCGGCGTGATACCATATATCTGTTTGTGGGTAAGGATCCCACAGTTCTCTGTGCTGGTAAATTACTTTTCCGTTTTTTACCGCTACAGTTATTGTGTTGCTGCCACCCGCATCGAAGCCGATGTAATTGCCATCGCGTTGTCCGTGGTGAACTTCGATGAATGAGGCGAATGCCGGTGGCAGCTTGTCGGCTGACTCGACCTCATGGATCAGAAAATCTTCGCCAAATGCCTGCCCCATCATGTCAGCGTCGAAGATGCCAGGCTTTGTTTTAAGGTAATGCCACTTGAGGGCGTTTACCAATGGCATTGGCCCGACGATGGAGAGCTTATTTCCACCTTTACCATAGAGCTCTCTCTTGATGTGGTGTTCCAGCATGTAGAGCCCCAGCGGAGTATCGGCATCAGCGGCGGTGATGCTTTTTTTCGAGCGAAAGCATACTCCGCCGGGTTGTTCCAGCGCAATTTCCACATGCGCTACATCAGTCGAATTCTCAATGACGCGCTGGTATTGCTGATTTACCAGCCATATCGGCATGTAAGTTCGGTCAAGCGGTGCCAAAATTTTTGGCTGTCGCGTGGCCCATTCAATAAACTCGTAACTCAAGACAGTCCCTCCCTTTGTCGTCAAAATTTTTATGAACGACTTACTCTTCTTATAATGTAATTTAACCGCTATGTCAATAGCGCGCGTTTCGTGTAACCACTCACTCACTTATATTGTCATCCTCGGGCAGGCGTAGCCATGACCCGGGGATCCAGCTACTTTTATTCTGGATTCCCGATCAAGTCGGGAATGACAGTGAGCAGTTACCGTTTTAGTCGGTTCGATTTATTACGAGCGAGTCGTTGCTGACGATGCTTTTGATTTGATTGGGACGGGAAAAAATAATCTCTAGGACAAAAAAATATTATTCAGAGCCACTATTCCGATTGGTCGATTAAACGCAGAGCCAATTCGAGGATGCTATCTGTATTAGCAACGGTTTTTTTGATAGGATTGATATAGACTATGAAAAAAATCAAACGCCGACCTAAATTAACCAAAAAGGTGCTCCGGATAATATTGGCCGGAGTTGCTCTGGTTGTGCTAATTGTTGCGCTATCTCTGGTCGCATTTTCAAAAACGGTCTCCAATGACCGGACGAACCATTCTGGCCAAAGTCAGAGTGCATCGGGAAATCAGTCGGCCACTTCGGTTTCGAGTGGAAAAGCGTCCGCTTTTATAATCCCGCCGACAGATATTTCAAATATCAAAAAGATTGTTCCGCCGGCAAAACAAAACAAAATTCCCTCGATCCCGGTCTTAGAGTATCATCACATCCGCGACTTCACCGATAAGAGCGACGGTAACAATTACTATACCTCGGTTTCGCCCGCTCTTTTTCAGTCCCAAATGAAGTATTTGAAAAATGCCGGCTACAGAACCATTTCTTGGGACGATTATCTGGCGGGGAAGAAAACAGCCAAATCCATCATCATCACGTTTGACGACGGCGATGAAGACGCCTATACCCAAGCTTATCCGGTCTTGCAAAACTTTGGTTTTCAGGGTGTTTTTTATGTTATCGCCGGTTTTATCAATCAACCCGATTATCTGACAGCCGACCAGATAAAAGAGATGTCCAATAACGGTATGACCATCGGCTCGCATACGCTTGATCATTGTGATCTGACAAAAATAGACCAGTCTGCTGTGCCAAACGAGTTATCTGCCAGTAAAGCGGCGATAGAAAATGTCATCGGTAAGCCGGTAACAAATTTTTGTTATCCCTTCGGTGGCTACAACAAAGTAATCATTTCAATGGTTGAACAGGCCGGTTATCTCACCGCTACCAGTACCCGCGAAGCCGGCCCGGGTGCATTTCAAAACAATCTGGCCATTCCGCGCGTCACTGTTCCACCCGGTTTAGGCGCCTCGACGCTTTTGCAAAGAGTGGCCGGAATCGAGGGTGAAAAATAGTATGATATAATCATATTATATTTACAAAAATATTAATTTAGGAGGAAGATGCATTTGTTATCAACATCGGGAAATTTATCGTGGATGGGAGGCGCGTGGCTGGCAATTTTAGTTGTGTGGTCGCTCTTTTGGAAGGGTTTGGCGCTTTGGCGCGCGGCGCGGCGAAACGAAAGCGCTTGGTTTGTGGCGCTTCTCATTATAAATACGCTTGGCATTCTGGAAATCATCTATTATTTCCTGATCGCTAAGACGGATAAAAAAAGATAGGCATAAATAAGACGATGACAATGTTAAATCCTAGCGAAGAAGTTGATAATTTGATTGCCCAAAACCATGACTGGCGCGGAGCCACGCTAGCGAAGATTCGCAAGATCATTTTTGAGGTCGACCCCAAAATTGCGGAGGAGTGGAAATGGATGGGGTCACCGGTCTGGTCGCTTGACGGCATTATCTGCGTTGGAAATATTTTCAAAAATAGTGTAAATCTTGTCTTTCCAAACGGCGCGGTGCTGAGTGATCCTGACAAACTTTTCAATGCCGGACTTGGCGGTAACAAGTGGCGAAGTATCGATTTCTCTTCGGGTGACCGCATAAAAGAAGCTTCACTAAAAGCACTCGTTCGCGATGCTATCAGTCACAACCAGTCAAAAAAGGAGAAGTAGGACATACTTTAAGAGTAATATCGGGTCATACGCAATATAGGGTTCTGAACTAAAATGAGGTATGGTAAGAATTGCTAAATAATTAACAACTCTTACCACATGGAAATCCAACAGAAGATTCTGGAACTCATTTTACCCAAGGG
>Ga0118677_10004223_pt1 | contig 26416 bp, 22 predicted proteins | sample AliMusrvi5mmetaG_FD_86154 | JGI IMG/M metagenome (GOLD analysis project Ga0118677, IMG submission 86154) | reverse complement strand
TAATTCGATGAAACCGGCCTATACGTCGCCCTGGTCGATCCGCTCAACCCGCAAACCGTCGAAGATCTCCGCTTCGCCCTCGGCCGCGAAATCCATGTGCTGGTCGCCCCCGACTACCTCGTCGAGCAGAAGATCAACGAGTGTTACGGCGGCGAGGGCAAGGCCATGGAGGACATCCTCAGCCAGCTCGAACTCGGTGGCGATTCCGTCAGCGCCGCCGACCTTGAAGCGGAGGCCAATTCCGCCCCGATCATTCGTTACGTGGATCTGGTCCTCTATCAGGCCATCAAGGAAAAGGCCTCGGACATCCACTTCGAGCCCTTTGAAAAGGACTTCAAGATCCGCTACCGCGTCGATGGCGCGCTCTACGAAATGGCGCCGCCGCCGGTCCACCTCGCGCTGCCGATCATCTCCCGCGTCAAGGTGATGTCCAACATGAACATCGCCGAGCGCCGCCTCCCGCAGGACGGCCGCATCGTCAAACAAGTCGGCGAAAAAATGGTGGACATGCGTGTTTCCACCTTGCCCACCCACCACGGCGAGTCGGTGGTGCTGCGCGTGTTGGACCGTTCCTCGGTCAATCTCACCCTCGAGAACCTCGGCCTGCCCGATGAGATCTTCAACTACGTCACCGAGACCATCGAGAAACCCAACGGCATCTTCATCGTCACCGGACCGACCGGCGCCGGCAAGACCACCACCCTCTATGCGGCGCTGCGCCGCATCAACACCATCGATTCCAAACTCCTCACCGCCGAGGATCCGGTCGAATATGACATTGACGGCATCATCCAAATCCCCATCAACGAAGGCATTGGCCTGGATTTCCCGCGCATCCTGCGTGCCTTTTTGCGCCAGGACCCGGATCGCATCATGATCGGGGAAATGCGCGACAAGGAAACCGCCACCATCGCCATCCAGGCCGCGCTCACCGGTCACCTGGTGCTCTCCACCCTCCATACCAATGATTCCGCGGGAGCCATCACCCGCCTCATCGACATGGGCTGCGAGCCGTTCCTGGTGTCCGCCTCGCTGGAAGGCGTGCTGGCCCAGCGCCTGGTGCGCACCATCTGCAAGGAATGCCGCGCGCCCTACGAGCCCAACGAGGCCATTCTGAGCCAGCTTGGCATCTCGCCGCACGAACTCGGCGACAAACAGTTTTTCACCGGCGCGGGTTGCGACATCTGCGGCCAATCCGGTTACCGCGGACGCCGCGGCATCTACGAACTGCTCAACATCACCGATCCCATCCGCGACCTCATCACCGGCCGGGCACCCACGGTCGTCATCAAACAGAAAGCCATGGAGCTGGGCATGAACACGCTCCGCGAAGACGGCCTGCGCAACATTTACATGGGCACCACCACCATCGAGGAAATTCTCAAATACACCTGATTTCCCGTTCAAGGCGTATTTTCCATTCGCATTCTCCCCTCACCCCTGCTTTAATCCCGCCAGTAGCAACCTAGACCCACCGCAACCATCCCCTCAGCCATGGCCAATTTCCAATACTCCGCGCTCGACTCCAAAGGTGAGCAAACCACCGGTGTTGTTTCCGCAGCCAACGAAGCGGAAGCCATTCAGAAACTCCGTGTCCAAGGGCTCTACCCGACGCAAATTGTCGAGGAGGGCAAGGGCAAGGGGACGACAAAGATCAAGGTGCAGGGCAAATCCAAGAGCAAATCCGCGGCCGCCGGCAAAGGCAAGGCCGGGGGCCGCATCAAGCCAAAAAGCCTGATGATCTTCACCCGCCAGCTCGCCACCCTCATCGATTCCGGCCTGCCCTTGCTGCGCAGCCTCACCGTGCTCGGCAAACAGGAGCCCAACCCGGTCCTGCGTGCGACGCTCAGCGCCCTGGCGGATTCCGTGCAAAGCGGTGCCACCTTCTCCGAGTCGCTCGCCCAGCATCCGAAGATTTACAACAAACTCTACGTCAACATGGTCAAGGCCGGCGAACTGGGCGGTGTGCTTGAAGTGGTCCTCAACCGCCTCGCCGAGTATCAGGAAAAGGCCCAGAAGCTCAAAAACAAGATAGTTTCGGCGATGGTCTATCCGGTCATTGTGATGTTCATCGCGGTGGCCATCCTGGTCTTCCTGATGATTTTCATCGTGCCCAAGTTTGAAGCCATGTTCGCGGAAATGGGCAATGCCGAACTGCCGGGCATTTCCAAAGTCGTCTTCGGCGTCTCCAAATTCTTCATCGACACCCCCTTCGGCGTGCCCAATGCCGTGTTCGTTCTCATCCTCTTCGGCATCGCCGTCTTCCTCTTCAACCTCTGGGGCCGCACCAAAGGCGGCCGCCTCGCCATCGATACCCTCAAACTCAAATTGCCGGTTTTCGGCGACATTCAACGCAAGAGCGCCGTCTCCCGTTTCTCCCGCACCCTCGGCACCCTCGTCAAGGAAGGCGAGTCCATCGTCACCCCCCTCCAAGCCTCGGGCGTCTTTCCCAATATGGTCATCTCCATGGTCGATGTCGGCGAGGAAACCGGCCAACTCCCGGAAATGCTGCTCAAGGTGGCCGATGTGTATGACGACGAAGTGGATAACGCCGTCACCGCCCTCACCTCCATCCTCGAGCCGATCATGATCGTGGTCTTGGCCCTGGTCGTCGGCTCCGTGGTCTTCGCGTTGTTCCTGCCTCTGATCAAAGTCATCACCACGATGGGCCAGCAGACCTAACCGGTATCGCCGCGGGCCGCCCCTCTCCACCCAGTCGCACTCTCATGAATCCGCCATCCCGCCGCCTCCGCAGGGGTTTCACCCTGATTGAGATGCTCGCCGTCATCACCATCATCGTGATCCTCGCCGGTCTCGTGGTGGCGGGCATGGATTTTGTCAAAGAGAAGCAAAAGCGTGCCACTGCGGAGATGCAGATCAAGCTGCTGGCCAATGCCTGCGAGGAATTCAAGCTCGATCACGGCTTCTATCCCGGGCGGTCTGACAACTCCCCCAGCGACGGCAGAAACATGTCCAACGATCTTTTCATGGATCTATATTGGGACTCCAACCGCGATGGCAGCGGGCCCCTAACCGATGCCACGCAGAGAATCTACCTCGCCGAACTCGATCCCGACCACAACAAACAAGGCTGGATTGAGGGCAAAGGCCAGTCCTCCCGCATCATCGATCCTTGGGGTAACGAATATCGCTACCGCAAGGGCTCAGGCGCCCAAAGCCCGGACTTTGACTTATGGTCGGTCGGCAAGGACGGCAAATCTTTTCCGGACAATCCCAAGGACAAATCCAATCGCGACGACATTCGGAACTTCTGAGCCGTCCCGCTCGTCCCCGCGGCAGTCACCTCCGCATGCGTTGTTGCGGCTTTGCCGCCCGTTCTAACATGAGTGCCAAGAAACCAGACCCCGCCACGCCGGAAGGCCATCCGCCCGCACCTGGCGCCCGCCGGATCTCCCAACCGCGCCCGAAACGATCACCCGTGCCGCCCGCTCCCGCACTCCCCGACCTTGCCGGCGGCGCGGAACTTCGGCCAGCCACCCTCGCGCCACCTCTGGAGGTCGCCTTGGAATCCTCGGCCAGCGCCAGCGACTGGCCGGAGCCCGAGTCCCCAACCAGCGGTGGCAAGACCGCCCCCGATGGCAAGCGCAAACGCCGGCGGCGCAAGGGCAAGGGCCACCTCCAGGCACCTGCCGCCCCTGCGGCCGCCGAGGAAAGCCCACCGCACGACGATGCGCCCGACGATGCGCCCGCCGCTGTGGCCAGCCTGCCACTCGAAACACCCGCAGCACCCGAGCGCCCCCGCGGCCCGCAGCCGCCGCCACGCCAGCACGTGTCCCGCGCCAAAGTCGATCCGGAAACCCTTTGCCGCAAAGCTTGGAAAATCTACCTTGCCGAAGTCAGTGAAGAAGGCGTCGCCCTCATCGGCGACCAAGACGCCCGCGAACTTGCCCGCCGCTGCTTCCGCCTCGCCGAGATTTTCATCGAGGAGCAAGCCCGCCGCCTCGCCGGCAACGGCTGAGAGCGGGAGAAGAGGCTCAGACATCCTGAACTCAGCCGGATATTGGCATTCAGCCGGGAAATCATGTGAGACCATTTAACTCCGGGCAGGATGCCCGGACCACGGTGGCGCGGGCATCCTGCCCGCCGCCCTTCTTCACAAGGTCTCATCCATTTTCCCCCGAGTTCAGGATGTCTGAGGCTCAGTGTTCCAGTGGTTTTCTTAGGCACGATTCCCCAGAACCCCGCCGATGCACTGGGTGCGCCTCCTGGCTTTTCCTAGCGGCGGGCTTGCACTTCGCCGCTCGTGGTGTTGTTATTTGGTCACACCATGCCAGCCCGCAGGAAATCCAGCACCCCGCCCGCCGCGCCGCAGGCGTATTCGCATCCGGAGGCGTCGTCGCCCGCACGGCCGGAAATCGGGGCACAGGCGCATTTCAAGAAGTCCAAGGCTCCGGCAACCTACCGTTACGATTCATCACTGGCCCCGGAGCTTTGCTGGGATGAGGAAAATCCCGCTCGGGTGACCGGCGAATGGTTACTGGCCTGCATCGATGCCGCGGCAAAACTCAAAGCCCCGCATGTGTTCGCCGAACCGCGGAAACTGTTGACGGCGGATGGCTCGGTCGTTGCAACCTGCGACGGCCTAACCGATGGAGTGCGGCAACTCAGGACCCTTGGCTCTCCGTTCCTCAACTGGACCGGCAAGGCCGAGCGGCCGTCCTTCCAGGTGCCGACCCTGCCGCTATTCATCCACGAGCGGCTTTCCACCCGTGCCATCCTCGACACGCTGGCCGGCCATAAGCGTGACAAGCAGGATGATTTCCTCTCCTCGCTCTTCGGCGTCAAGGAGCGCTCGCTCCACGATCAGGTGCTCAAGGCTTACGAATACCCTGACAATTGGGTGAACCGCATGATCCTCGGCGATTCCCAGGTGGTCATGAACTCCCTGCTCCAGTTTGAAAACCTCGCCGGACAGGTGCAGATGATCTACATCGACCCGCCCTACGGCGTGAAGTTCGGCTCCAACTTCCAGCCCTTCATCCGCAAGCGCGACGTCAAACACAACGAGGACGAGGATTTCACCCGCGAACCCGAAATGGTCCAGGCCTACCGCGATACCTGGGAACTCGGCCTCCACTCCTACCTCACCTACCTCCGCGACCGACTCCGCGTCGCCCGCGATTTGTTGGCCGACTCCGGCTCCGTCTTCGTCCAAATCTCCGATGAAAACCTCCACCATGTCAGGGAAGTCATGGATCAGGTCTTCGGCGCGGAGAATTTTTGCGCCATGGTAGCATTTGCGAAGACAACCGGGCAAACGACCAAACTAATACCAGAGACCTCAGACTTTCTGATTTGGTTCGGAAAAAACAAAGAGCGGACTAAATTTCGCCCGGTTTTTGAACCGAGGAAACCGATTGATAACCCAAATGAACGATACGTTTGTGTAGAAACGCCTGACGGTAGAATCATTGATTTGAATTTGCGGCAAAAAATTGGGGACGAACCAATTCCGGATGGGAGGATATTACGTCTTGCTGACCTAACATCGCAAACCGGAGGGCCATCGAGTCGATTCCAATATGATTTTTTGGGTAAGTCCTTTATCCCACCAACGAGCCGTGGATGGTCTACAAATTTTGAAGGAATGAAGCGCCTTGAAGAAGCTGGATTGCTTTACGTCGTTGGTAACTCGCTAGTTTGGAAAAACTATCGCGATGTTTTTCCATACAAGGTCGTCAGCACTGACTGGCGCTCATTGAAACCGTCAGGGTTCGGTGCAGAACGTCTCTACGTCGTTCAAACCACGGCGGATGTTGTTGAACGCTGCATACTCATGACCACGGATCCAGGTGATCTCGTGATCGATCCCACCTGCGGCAGCGGCACGACGGCATACGTTGCCGAGCAATGGGGCAGGCGCTGGATCACCTGCGACACCAGCCGGGTGCCGCTGGCATTGGCGCGGCAGCGTCTTCTAACGGCCACCTTCGATTATCACGAGTTGAAGGACGAGTCGCGCGGCCCGGTGGGCGGTTTCGTTTACAAGCGGAAGCAGAACAAGAAGGGCGAGGAAGTCGGCGGCATCGTGCCGCACATCACGCTCAAGAGCATCGCGAATAACGAACCGCCGCAGGAAGAAGTGTTGGTTGACCGACCGGAAACGGTCAATGGCATCACGCGGGTGAGTGGGCCCTTCGTTTTCGAGGCGACCATTCCCACCGCGGAAGGATTGGACGAAGATCCGGTAACGCCGGGCATCCAGACTGAAGCCTATCAGAGCCATGTCGAGCGCATGACAGAAGTCCTGCGCCGCGCGCCGGTACTGCGCCTGCCCGGCAATCAGACGGTCACGCTCAAGCAGATCCGCCCTCCGGCCAAGACGCTGGCACTGTCCGCCGAGGCGATCATTGATGCACCCTCACTTGGCAATTTGGCAGAGGACGCCTCTAAACAGCCGTCGATGCTGCGGGACACGGAGGCCGTGGCCATCCTTTTTGGCCCCGAAAACGGGGCTATTTCCGAGCGAATGGTCCGCGAGGCCTGGGACGAGGCGGGCTTGAAGCATTACACCCGGCTGTTTGTCATCGGCTTCGGCATCGATCCCAAGGCCCGCGAGTTCATCGACAACGCGGCGAGGATCGGCACGCCAGCTTTCTACTTGCAGGCGACGATGGATTTGCAGATGGGCGATCTGCTCAAGAACATGCGCAGCAGCCATGTCTTCAGCGTTTGCGGCCTGCCGGACATTGCGGTGTCCAAGGCCAAACCAGGACCGGAAAAAGCCGAACGCTGGCAGGTTGAGTTGTTAGGTTTGGAAACCTTCGATCCGGTAACCATGGAAGCCGACTCCGTGAATGGCAAGGAGGTGCCCGCGTGGTTTCTGGACACGGATTACAACGGCATGGTCTTCCGCGTTCACCAAGCCTTCTTCCCGCGCACCGGGGCCTGGGAAAAGCTCAAGAAAAGCCTCAAAGTCGAGTTCGAGGAAGGCGTCTGGGATCACCTCGCCGGCACCACCAGCGCCCCCTTCGAGCCCGGCGAGCAACGCCGCATCGCCGTCAAAGTCATCGATCCGCGAGGCAACGAATTGATCGCGGTTAAGAAATTGGAGGGAACAAAATGATATCCGACATCAAAATTAGCAACTTCCGCGGCATCGGTGACCTTGAGTTAAGCGGGATCAAGCGGGTGAACCTCGTTATTGGAGGCAACAACGTCGGCAAGACGTCCTTGCTTGAGGCCATTGTCGCCGCAGCCTCGCCCGGCTTGGTGAAAAAACTTCCCGGCCTCTTCCGCGCCAATTCAGGCAAGGTTGCGGAACGATATTACAAGTGGCTCCTGCGGGATGGTTCATCCGAGGCTTGTATTCGTCTAAATGGTGACACTCCGGCGGAAGTGAAATTGCATTTGGTTTACGGGCGGCCTCAATCAAGATGGGATGATTTTGACGTTTTTGGTGGCATCTCCTTCGAGTATTCGCAGCCAGGTAATGGTCTGAGAAGTCGAGTGGCTTCCGTCCAGCATCGGTTTCTGGATTCGATCATTTCTAATTTTGCAGACGCCGTGCGGTCTCCAGAAAATGAAAAGAGATTGGAGGAACTTCTGTTTAAACTCGATCCACGCATTTTATCAGCCCGCCTTGATCTAATTGACGAGGAACAGGTGATATCACTTGATGTAGGACTCTCCGAGAGGATGCCGCTGTCGCAGCTTGGGCAGGGGACTTATCGAATTGTATCGATTTTGGCCGACCTGATGGGTTCAAAGCCCGACCTGTTTCTCATCGACGAAATCGAAAATGGCGTTCATTACACGGCCTTGCCCAAAATTTGGCGGGCCCTGGCGGATATCGCCGAAGCATTGGACGTCCAGATCTTCGCCACCACTCACAGCAAGGAATGTCTCGCGGCCGCGATACGGGTGTTTCATGACGAAGACCCCGAGGGGAACCGCGATTTGGCAGTCATCCAACTCATGGGTGTGGATGGGAATGTGATCGCACGGGTGCTCGATGAAGAGCGGGTTAACGATGCCCTGGAAATCGACACCGAACTGCGCTGAGTCATGAGCAAAGTACCTTTTGAAAGCGATTGCGACAAGCTCCTGTTTGTGGAGGGCGCTACAGACTCAATGTTTTACCGGGCGTTCCTCAAGCATATCAACTGCTTGGCCGGCGTCTGGGTTAAGGACTTTGGGGGCAAGAACAAGCTGCTCGAACGTGCTTTGCTCGAGAATGAGCTGAGACCGGATCGACTTAAGACGATCAAGGCGGTGGCAATCATGGTCGATGCCGATGAAAGTCCCGAAGGAACGATTCACTCGCTACGGGATTCCTTGAAATCGCTTCTCGACCGCGAGGTGGCGGAAGGCGAATGGTCGGAAGGCGAACCAAGAGTCGGATATTTCGTGACACCTGATGGCACGAGTCCCGGTGAAATCGAAACGCTGGTCTGGAATGTTTGGTCAGAGAAGGCCGGGCACGCTGAAGGAAGACAGTCGGTGCTAGATCATCTCGCGAGGATGGAAGCCGCGGGTTGGCCAGCCAAGAGTCCCGACAAGGCAAGGATCAGCGCGTTTCTGGCAGCGGCTTACGATGAAGATCCTCGCTTGGGAGCAGGGGCACGAGAGAGGCTATTTGATTTCGACGATCCGGGTTTCAACCGCTTGCGGGAATTCCTGATGAGATTTTGAATAATTTGTCATGATCCAACAAATCACACTGCGCCGATTCAAACGCTTCGAGGAGGAGACCTTCGATCTGCGAGGTCATGTCATTCTTGCCGGCCCTAACAACTGTGGAAAGACCACAGTGCTGCAGGCATTGGCGGCTTGGGCGCTGGCGTTGAAGTCGTGGCGCCTGTTGAACGATTTCAATGTCCGCAGAGGATACACCAAAGCACCCTTGGCGCGCCAGGCCTTCTCTGCCGTAGCAGTTCGTTCCTATGATCTCCTTTGGAAAGATCGGGATTATGCAGGTTTGATGATCATTGAGGCGGTATTGGACGATGGAACGCGTATTGAGATGGAGTTCCACCGGGATTCCACTGAACAAATCTACGTCCGGCCATCGCACGATACGGGTGCAAACAAGCTCCAGCATCTCGATATTGACATCGTATACGTGGCAACGATCGGCGGATTATCCGTGGAGGAACCTGTCTATCAACCCGACTACATGCGCACGCTGCTCGGTAGGCAACGGCCGGGAGATGTCGTCAGAAACCTGTTACTGCAGGCTTCCGGAGGCACCCGTTGGGACAAACTCACCGGGGCGGTGCGCCGTCTTTTTGACGTGGAAGTTCTGATTCCCCAGACGCCGGGAGGACAGATCATCTGCGAATACCGGAAAGATGCGGAATCTCCATCATTTGACATTCTAAGCGCTGGAAGCGGCTTTCAACAGGTTTTGCTCCTTTTAGCGTGCTTGTTTACCCGCGAGGGTTCCGTGGTGCTTGTGGATGAACCGGACGCTCACCTGCACGTCTTCCTTCAAGATTCGATATTCGCGGAGCTCAACCGCGCGGCTGCGGAAACCAACAGTCAGTTGGTGATCGCAACCCACTCGGAAGTCATCTTCAACTCCGCCTCACCAGAGCAGATTACCGTGATGATGGGTAAGCCGAGAAGACTATCCGATGTGGCGGAAGTTCGAAAGTTGCAAAGCGCGGTCACGGTTTTGCAACAGTCGGACTTGGTCGCTGCTTTGGAGTCTCCTGGCATTCTCTACCTTGACGGATATACGGATTTGAACCTCATGCGGGAGTTCGCGGTGGTTCTCGGGCACCCCATTCAGGATTATTTCAACCGGCAACCGTTCTGGCGCGGCAAACAACACCCGATTCGAGCCGGTGGAACCGAAGTGCCGCCCAAGGAACATTTTGAAGCGCTCCAACTCGTTCGGGATGACATCAGTGCGGTTTGGCTCATCGATTCCGATGGCAAGGGGCGCATCCCTGCCAGTGAGCATCCTGAACCCGGGAGACTCAACCGCTTGGCATGGAAGCGCTATGAGATTGAGAGCTATTTGATGCATCCGGTGGTCTTGGCCCGGTTCATTGACCAGAAGGCTGGCGGGGGAGGACAGGATGCGGTGAGGAGCTTTCTAGTGGGAGCCTTCAATCGTTTCGCAGGAACAGGCGTAGGAGAACAAATAGCAGATGCGTTCATCGCTAATCCAAACAATCCATCCGAGATCGTGGAAACCTTCCTCGCAACCAAGAAGGCCCGCACCGAAATCATCGGCTCCATCTTGGAGGAAGGCGGCGTCCATGGTTTCGACTATACCCGCTTCGGAGAAATCGCCTTGATGATGGATTCCACCGAGATCCATCCCGAAGTGGTCGAGAAACTCAACTTCATCCAAGCCGCCTTCGGCCTATGAGCAGCTTCGAAGTTCCGGAACCGATTTTGAATTCTCCATACTCGGAGCCTCAGGAGCATTGGTGGATCATGGAAGGCCAGATGCCGGAACGCCGCAAGGGGCGGCGGCCGGCGATGTATTATTATCGCGAGCCCGGCCGCGACCCGACCGGTAAGGGCGGCTATCACATCGAACTCAAGCGTGTGAATCACATCCGCGAGCGTTTGAAGGCATGGCGCGACCAAGGATGGCCCGGCGTCACCCGGACGACGCGCGATCTATTGCTGCACTGGAGAAGCGAGGAGCGCGAGAAGCGTTTGTTTTTCGCGCAGATCGAGGCCGCGGAGACAATTATCTTTCTAACTGAAGCACGGGCGGACTTTTTGCAGGGCATTGAGATCCCACGGGATGAACCGACCGATGAGGAGAAGGAGCAGGGCTATGCGGGCTTCCAGCGTTACGCGAGCAAGATGGCGACGGGTTCGGGCAAGACGACGGTGATGGGATTGCTGGCGGCCTGGAGCATCCTGAACAAGGCGCAGCACCGCGGCGACGCGCGGTTTTCCGACGTGGTGCTGATCGTGTGCCCGAACGTAACCATCCGCGACCGCCTGCGCGAACTCGATCCGGCGAGCGGCGAGAGCAGTCTTTATGTCACGCGGGATCTGGTGCCGGAAAAGCTGCGCGGACTGTTGCTGCAAGGGCGGGTGCTGGTGAAGAATTGGCATATCCTCCAGCCCCAGACACCGCAGACAGCCGGCGATGGCGGCAAGGTGGTGAAGGTGGGCGTGCCAGTGCAGACAACCGAGACCATCCGGATCGGTGACAAGAACGACACGAAGCGTGGTACCCGCTGGCTGACGCGAGAGACTCTTCGCCAACAGATCGGCAATAAGATTGTCACGATCAAGGAGGGCGATCCGGATCGCGACATGGTGCTCAAGATCGAATCGACCCGCTATCTTGAAAGCGACACGGCGCTGGTCAACCGGGTGCTGCGGGATGCCAGGGGGAAGAAGAACATTCTCGTTTTCAACGACGAAGCCCATCACGCCTATCGGGTGAAGGTGGAGCGACCGGAGGATTGGGAGGACATGGACGCAGAGGATCGTGACACCTGGCTTTCGGACAAAACCGAGGCGACGATCTGGGTGGACGGACTGGATCGCATCCACAAGCTGCGCGGGATCAACGTGTGCATCGATCTATCAGCAACGCCGTATTTCCTGAACCGCGTGGGGCAGGAAGCAAACCGGCCGTTTCCATGGGTGGTGAGCGATTTCGGGCTGATCGATGCGATTGAAAGCGGTTTGGTGAAAATTCCGCAACTCGCGATTCGCGACAACACGGGCACGGAGATTCCGGGATATTTCAACATTTGGGAATGGATCATGCAGCCGGGCCGCCTGACCGCGCGCGAGCGGGGTGGCAGCCGCGCGAATCCGAAACCGGAGGCGATCTTGAAATGGGCACACACACCCATTGCGATGCTCGGCGGGCTTTGGGAAAAGACCCTGGCTGAATGGCAGGAGTCCGCAGACGAGAAGCGCCCGCCGGTGTTCATCCTCGTTTGCAAGAATACGGCACTGGCCAACGTGGTCCACGGTTGGCTGGCGGATGGAAACTGCCCGGTCGGCATCCCCCCGTCCAAGCTGGACGAATTCCGCAACACGCCCGACCGCAACCACACGATCCTGGTTCATTCCAAAGTGGTGGACGACGCGGATGATAGCGCGGCCAAGGGCGATGAAAACCGCTGGATGCGTCACACCCTAAACACGGTGGGCCGACTCGACTGGCAGCGGGACTCGATGGACCGGGAGATGTTCCCAGAAGGCTTTGCGGATCTGGCTGACAAGCTGAAACGACCGCTGCACCCTCCGGGGCGGGATGTCCGCTGTATCGTGAGCGTGGCAATGCTCACCGAAGGCTGGGACTGCAATACGGTCACACATGTGATCGGACTGCGACCGTTCATGTCCCAGCTTCTTTGCGAGCAGGTGGTGGGTCGCGCCTTGCGTCGCGCCAGTTACGAACCGGATGAGAGCGGGAAGATGCGCGAGGAAGTGGCGAAGGTCTTCGGGGTTCCGTTCCAGTTGATCCCATTCAAGGCGAATCCCTCCGGCCCGCCACCGCCACCGCCGAAACGCCATCATGTCCGCAGTCTGCCGGAGCGGGCACACTTGGAAATTCAGTTCCCCCGCGTGGAGGGCTATGTGCAGGAGGTTCGCAACCGGATCACCTTGGAATGGGACAAGGTGCCATCTCTACCGCTCGATCCGCTGAACATTCCGGCGGAGGTACAGATGAAAGGGCTGAATTTTTCAGAAAAAGGGCGGCCATCATTGTCCGGTCCCGGCAAGCTCGATAAGGCGTCCTTAAGGGAATTCCGCAAAGGCCGGCGGGTGCAGGAACTCGTGTTCGAGGCGGCGGCCTCGCTGACCCGCTTGTACCGCGAGCAAAACCGCTGTGAGATTCCCGCGGCGGCCCTTTTCCCCCAACTTGCCAGTCTGATTCGGGAATACGTCGCGACTCGGGTGACGGTGGACCCACCGGCTGATCTGAAGGACCTCTTCCTTTCGCCCTACTACGGGTGGTTGATTGAGATTTTGCGGGAGAATTTGAAGGGGGATACCTCTGCGGGCGAGGCTCCGGAGTTGCCTCTGCTCGAAAAGTCGCGAGGCCAGGGCTCTACCTCGGACGTCGATTTCTGGACCGGCCGAGATGTTAGAGAGGTGGTGAACAGCCACCTGAACTATGTGGTGGCGGATACCAAGCAGTGGGAACAGTCGGCCGCCTTTCTGATCGACACGCATCCCGGCGTGGAGGCTTTTGTGAAGAACGCCGGACTGGGTTTCGGCATTCCCTATTTCCACAACGGGGAGCCCCACGATTTCGTCCCTGATTTCATCGTACGATTCAAGGAACGCAAGGACTTCCACCTGATTCTTGAAACGAAAGGTTACGACAAACTTCGTGAGGTGAAGGAAGCGTCGGCCAAGCGCTGGTGCACGGCGGTCAACGCCAACGGCGAATTCGGGACCTGGGAGTTTACGATGGTGGACGGCCCGGGAAAGGTGCCGGCGGCGCTTCAGAAGAGCGGAAAACCACGGTGAAAGTCTGATCTCCTCAATATTTCCGTAGTCCGTGTGATCTGTGACATCTGTGGTTCAATTTTCGGTTTCCCGGTTGAACGCACCGCTACGGGCCTCGTCGCCGCCGCGATCCTCAGTATTTCCAATTCAACGCGCCTTTCTTGAGCGCATACACATAGGCAAAGGCCAGGGTGCCGGCAAAACCCGCCATGCTCACCAGCACCACCGGGCTCTGCATCGCCAAATCGCGGAATTGCAGCGCCCAAGGATACATGAAGACCACCTCGATGTCGAAGACCACGAACAGCATCGCCACCAGATAAAACTTCACCGAAAACCGTGGTGCCCCCTCGCCAAGCGGCAACATCCCGCATTCATAGGGGCTATCCTTGGTCGCATTGCGCTTCGCCGAACGCCCGCATAGCACGCTCAGTATCAACACCGCCGCGGCAAAACCGATGACAAGCAGAACCTGGCACAATACGGGAAGATAATCGGGAAGCATGGCGTGAAATCGGGCTGCGATGGTCTTAGCCTCGCAGCGCCCACTTGACCAATAAAAAAACCGCGCCCCCTTCCGGGCACGGTCTTTTTCGCCATTTCCAACGGAAATCTCAATCCACCTCGGCCTGCGCGGTCATGTACGTGCTCGATGCCTCATGCACCCGCGAGGTGCCCTTGTATTCCTTGCCGATCTTTTCCACAAGGCCGCGGGTCACCAGATTCTGCAGCTTTTCATAGGCCCGCAGCCGCAGCATCTCCTCGCCGCCGCTCACCGCGTTGCGCAGTTTCAAATTCGCAAAAACCCGCTCAAACAAATCGTTGAAACCGAATACCTTCCGTTCGGTCATCACAATCACCAATTCATCGGTGACGTGGTCAGGAAGGCGTCGGGAGAACCTGGTGCGTTTCGTGGATGTTGCCATAACGAGGAGACTTTATCACCGGTTCCCCGAAAAGCGACTCAAATAATTCTTTCTTCGTCCAATTTGTTCAAACCCTTGATGCTAAAGAGTTTGCGCCGCATGCTTGGCCGGGCGGCCGCTTGGAAATCATAAATGATAGATTATCAAGATATTAATTCTAACAATATCGGCGGGGCGTGGCAGGTGGGTTTCCCGTCCGCAAGGCGGCGGCGCGGTCTTTTTGGCCGGTTTTTTCCGATGCTGGCTTGACAGCCGTGGATTTCCGCGCATGGTTGTCCGCCCGCCGCGTCGGAAACGTGGCGAGAGCCCCACCCTCCCAATGAAAAAGGACCTCCATCCCAAATACAATCCGGTCGTGTTCGTGGACATGAGCACCGGGCATCGCTTCGTCTCACGCTCCACCAAAACCTCGGAGCGCAAGGAAATCATCGACGGCGTCGAACACAGCCTCATTTCCATCGGTGTCACCTCCGCCTCCCATCCGTTCTATACCGGCCAAAACCAGTTCGTGGACACCGAAGGCCGCATCGATAAATTCCAAAAGCGCTTCGGCACCGTGCGCCGCATCGGCAAGCCCAAGGTGCAGGAAGCGTAGGGGCACGAGGGGTTCCGACGCCCCGTCTCTTCATCTTGTGTCTTCAAGTCTTGCGTCTTGCGCCTTGCGCCTTCGAACGTGCTCGCCAAACGGATCATCCCCTGCCTCGACGTCACCGCTGGCCGCGTCGTCAAAGGCGTTAATTTCGTCGATCTCATCGATGCCGGCGACCCGGTCGAATGTGCCTTGGCCTACAATGCCCAGCAAGCCGATGAACTCGTCTTTCTGGACATCACGGCCACGTCCGACCGCCGCCGCACGATGGTCGACGTGGTCCGGCGCACCGCCGAGCATTGCTTCATTCCGCTGACCGTCGGTGGCGGCATCCGCAGCGTCGACGACATGCGCGAGATGCTGCTGGCCGGTGCCGACAAGGTTGGCATCAACACCGCGGCGGTCCATCAACCCGCTCTGGTGGATGCCGGCGCCAAGGCGTTTGGCAGCCAATGCATCGTGGTGGCCATCGATGCCAAGCGCGAGGGCCCCGGCAAGTGGGGCGTGTACACGCATGGTGGGCGCACCCCCACCGGCCTCGACGCGGTCGCGTGGGCGACCCAAGTGTGGCGCCGCGGCGCCGGCGAAATCCTGCTCACCAGCATGGACGCCGATGGCACCCAAGCCGGCTACGACATCGAACTGACCGCGGCCATTTCCTCGGCCATCGGCATCCCCGTCATCGCCAGCGGTGGTGCCGGCAGCCTCGACCACATGGTGGATGTCCTCCAAGCCGGCAAGGCCGACGCCGTGCTCGCCGCCAGCATCTTCCATTTTGGCATGTTCACCGTCGCCGATGCCAAACACCATTTCGCCGCGCGCGGCATCCCGGTTCGCCCGCCGTGGCAAGGGGCGTAGCTGCGGCTTCCAGCCGCACGCCATGCTTTCATTCAATCGACCCCGGTGGCATCGATTGGTGCTTCTTCGTCTGACGGCTGCCTCACATCCACGGAGGCGGCGCCCAAGGTGCGAAATGAGGTCTGTGTGCAAATTTTGACAATATCCTCCACTGCCGGTTGTTCTCGCGCAAGTCTCGGCCAGGGTGGCGAGAAGAAATCAGGGGTCGTTGCCATGGGAAATGCATCGTCCCAATTGCCACTATCCATCACGGGGCCATAGGCACCGGAAAACTGTCAGCGCAGACTGCTGAGGCATGGCCGAAGCCTACCCATGCAGGCGCATTTGTCAAGAAATGCACACTTACCCCATTTTCCCAGCCCTATCCGAGACAGCGTTTGACCGCCTCGCGCTTGAGGCGCAGCTCGCGCCATTCGTTGACCAGACGGCTGGCCTCGATGATACCGCACCCGGCCGGCAGGATGAGCTTGTGCTGGTCCCACCAAATGCCGCGGATGGCCACAACGGCATCGAAGCGGTGGTCATGCCAGACGCCGAACGGTGCGCCGAATTGCGCCGGGCAGCCGAGCCGGGCGCGCCAATCCAACAACATGGCGAGGGTTTCGTCGGTGCGCGGCAGCGGGCCGAGCGCGGGGGTCGGGTGGAGGCGTTTGACGAGGGCATCGGGGCATTGAGCCTCGAGCAGGTCGAGCCGCAGCAAGGTGAGGAAGTGGACGATGCTGCCGAGATCGAGGATATCGCGCGGCTGCCGCTCGAGCCGTCCCAAATCCGTGAGTTTTGCCACCAGGGTTTGGGCGACGTATTCGTGTTCACGGATTTCCTTTTCATCCACCGCGAACACATCGCGATCATCACGGCGTGCGGTGCCGGCCAACGCCATGGTTTCCAGGCGCAGTCCGTCTAACGAAATGAGCAGTTCCGGGGTGGCTCCGGCGAAACCAGCGGCCCCCTGTACCCAGCCAAACGAGTATAGCGGCGCGGTCTGGCGTGCCATGGCGGCCAGGATCGCGGCACCCGGGGCATGGTCGCAAATCCCGGACTCGGTCATCACCGGCACGGTTTTTTCAAACAGTCCGCTGTGAATGGCCGCCATCACTTCTTGGAACACCGCGGCAAACGGCGCGGCATCCAGCGCTTGCCACTGGCACAGCGGAGGTGCCACCGCCGCATAGCGCGCCGCGAAGTCGCGCGCGTCGGTGAGGTGGACCCGCGCCGGTATTTTCCATGGTCGCGCATCGCGCAAGGCGAAATCCCGCACGTAAAAGGCGCTGCCGGCGGTTGGCATCTGCGCCGTCGCTTCAAACGGGCCGTGGCCGATGACAACACTGCCGTCGCGCCGCGTCAGCCAAGCCATCGATTCGTTAGGATTTGCCATGAGGTTCGCGGCCGACCGTGCGATAGAGAAGCCACCCAGGCAAGTCGGATTGCGAGGTCATCACGAAATCAAAAATGGCGGGACGTGGGCAAAGATGACGACGGATGAGCGCAACGGCGCGAACAAGTTAAGGGACGAGGGTGTGAAGCGCGTGATTGGCAATTAGGGGGCAGAAATCGGTTGAGAGCGAGTGTCGTGGTTCGACTCAACCTGTGGGGTCATCCATCTTCATCTGGCCTCAGAACGCATCGCGCACGCGGTTGACCCGCGGCCGCTTACCCTCGGCGACGTACACCTCGATGACGTCAAAGCGCCAAGCGAGTTGACGCGTGCCCAGGCGCCGCAGCCAATCGTTGGCGCCGCGCTCGATGAGCCGCTGCTTGGCCTTGTCCACCGCCGCCAGCGGGCGCACCTTGCCATTTTCGTGGCGGGTTTTCACCTCGACAAACAACAGCTGGCGTTGCTCACGGGCAATGATATCCACTTCACCGGTGTGCCGGCCGCGGCGCTTGTTGCGATAGTTTCTGGCTAGAATGGTGCATTGATGGGCGCGCAACCAGGCGGCGGCCACCCGTTCGCCATAGCGGCCCAACCACTGCGGGTCGCGCGGGCTGCCATCAGGCCCGTGCAAGCGGCAAGGTGAGTTGAGCCACGGGCTCAAACGAGCGACGATGGTGGCGACAAGGGCCGTGAATCCGAAGCGCTTCAAGATGCTGCTTTGTGCCATATCCCTGGTGGCGGGCAAAGCCGTAAAGTGGAAATTCCGCGTCGATGTCGCGCAACAACCGGTCGCGGGTGACCTTGGCGATGATGCTGGCCGCCGCGATCGAGCACGAGCGCCCGTCGCCTTTCACGATGCCATCGTGCGGCCACGGAAACCCGCTAACCGGCAAGCCGTCGATGAGACAATGGTCCGGCACCACGCCCAACCCCTCCACCGCGCGCCGCATCGCCAAATGGGTGGCCCGCAAAATGTTGAACATGTCGACTTCCGCCGCGGACGCCAGTGCGACGGCCCACCGGACGTCCGGTTCCTCGGTTAGAGCCTGATACAATGCCGCGCGTTTCTTTGGACTGAGTTTTTTCGAGTCATCCAGCCCGGGGTCGCGGAAACCCATTGGTAAAATCACCGCGGCGGCAGCCACCGGCCCCGCCAGCGGTCCGCGCCCGGCCTCATCGACCCCGGCGACGGTGGTCAAGCCGCGACCGTGCAGGTCCTCTTCGAGGGAGAAGTCGGGCATCGCGGCGAGCTCAGTGGGCGCGCAGGCTGTTGAGCATGTCGCGTTGCATGGGTGCCTTGTAGGCACCGAACATCTGGGTGGCAAACACCATCCCATCGTGATCTTCCACCACCCCAACTCCCGTGTCAGTCCACCCAAAGCGCAGGTTGTTTTCTTGTTTGGGCGCATGGGTCCACAGCGACACCAGTCTGGCGGCCGCGGTGTTACCGCCGCTGGTGGTGGTGGTGGCGGCATTCTCGCCGACTTGGTTGATGTTGTGAAGCTTGTGGGCCGAAGGTGTGCTGCCCTCGAAACTCAGATGGCTCGTACTGCCACCCTGGCTGGAAAGTTTCGCATGCTTGGCGCGCAGGAATTCCGAGTTCTGCCGGGCCACCTGATCCAGTTCGGGATTGCGTTGCAGCGGGCTCGCGCCATGGGCGCGGCGGTAGGCGTTGATTTGCTGATATACCTCCGCAGCCACCGTCGCCTCGGACTGGCTCGGGTTGGATACCGGCAACTCGGGGGTCACTGCCGGCGTGCACGAGCTGAGCGCGCTCACCAGCGCGGCGGTCACGGCTTTGGTCACGGATTGTTTGGTCATCGCGCGACAACCTACCGCGATCCGCCAGCATGGCAAACGCTTTTCAGCGGCAGCGCGGATTGGCGCATCGGTTAACGCCGCAGCCCAGTCGCGGCGCCCGACGGCAACCCTGGAAATTCTCCTTGCTTGCCCCCCCCCACTGCCATAGTCTTCACATGCTCGCCAGCCCCCTAGCTCAGTTCACCCCTGCAGGACCGCGGTTTTGAGTTCCGGCCCACTCGAGGGCAACGAGCGGCCCAGGCGGCCGGGTGACTCTGATGAAAACCAAATTCCTGCTCGCCGTGCGGTTTGTCGTGCTGACCGGAAATTGCGTCCGTGCCAACACCAATGGAGTGGCCCGGCTGCGCGACGACACCAGCGACGAGCTATCCTTTCCGATGCTGCCGTCATGAAACCCTGCCTCATTCCGGTGCGCTTCCGACAGCGGATCCTGCTGGGCTTCAGCCTCCTGGTTCTGTTGTTCCTCGGCGTCATGATCCTCGTCGAATTGGTGGGCATCCCCGGCACCGCCAACCGGGGCAACCTCGAGCGCTTTCGCACCCGCACCCTCAGCGACATGGAACTCGTATCCGGTCTGCTCAGCCAACGGATCGCCAGCTGGCAAAGCGGTCGCCGCGCCGATGTCGACGGGCTGGCTTGCTCGCCCTTGTTCTGCCAGACCGTTGCCGACCACGCTGCTCCGCGCACCCTGGCGGCTGAACTCGAAGCGTTCCGGACCAGCCATCCGGATATCGAGTCGATAGCATTGTTAGATCCGGGCGATGCCTCGATCCTGGCAGCCGCCGGTGGTTTTGCCGCGGCCACCACCGCCACGGACATCGCCATCGGCCCCGCGCAATTTGCCAAGCTCGTCCATCCGGGCTATCGGGAAACGGTGGATATCCACCATGCTGCCGACACGGCCCCGCGGCTGCGCATCATGCATCAGATGCTTGTCGGGGCCGCCCCGGCCCGCACCGTCGGCGTGCTGGTGGCGGAGAGTGATATTGAGCGCGCCGTGCACATGCGCATCTGGTCGGTGAGCAACTTCCTTTCCAAAGACTGGCAATGTGTGATCGCCGGCAAAACCGGCGGAACGGTGACTCAATTCTGCGGCTCCAGCGTGGGCGACGCACAAACGTGCGATCGGCTGCTGGATCTCAGCAGCTTCGCCCCCGGTCGCCTGGCTATTTCGGGACTCGAGGGTCCCTACGACGGCCCGGATCAACATGGCGTCGCGGTGCTGGCGTTCTATCGCCAGATCCGCTTCGACCCGGACGTCGCCTTGGCGCTGGTGCTCAAGACCGACCGCGCACATGCGATGCAACCCGCCACCCTCGAGCTGTGGCATCGGTGTATCCTTTGGTTGACCTTGTTCATTGCCGGCATCGGGTTGTGCCGATTCCTATCAAAGCAGATCTCCCGGCCGATCAACGAATTGGTGGAGGTGGCACGGCGAATCGAAGCGGGTGATCTAACCGGCCGGGTGAGCGTGCCCGAGGCGTCTGAAATTGGCCGTTTTGCCGCGGTGTTCAATGGCATGGTCGAGACCATCCAGCGGTCCCATCAGGACCTCGAACACCAGTTGCAGGACCGGACGCGCGATTTGCGCATCCTCACGGCCCACCAGAATGCAATTCTAACCGCTGTGCCCGACATCATCGTCGAGGTCGACACGGAGCACGTTTTCACTTGGTCGAACCGCGCCGGCCTGGATTTCTTCGGCGAGGCAATGGTTGGACGGCCCGCCGCCGCCTACGCCGTCGACGCGGCCAACGGCCCGGCGCTTTTCCAGCCTCCCGCCGCCGGCGCGAACAAGGCCCGCTATGTCGAAACCTGGCAGCGCCGCCAAGACGGCGAGATCCGCTTGCTGGCTTGGTGGAGCAGCGAGTTGACCGATGAGCAGGGACGGGTGACGCGCGTGATCTCGACGGCACGCGATATCACCGAACGCAAACGCGCCGAGGAGGCGCTGCAACACGAGTACGCTGAACTTGAGCGCTTCAACCGCGTGACGCTGGGCCGGGAATTGCGCATGATCGAACTCAAAAAAGAAATCAACGCGTTGTTGCACGCCGCCGGCCAACCGGAAAAGTATCGCATCGTCACCGCTGACGAGCCGCCATCCGCCGTCCGTGAGGACCGAACCAGTCACCCATAGCACCCGTCGCAGTCCCCGTGAATCCAGCAACATCCGAATCTAACATCTGTGGCCCGGCGCGCTGTGGCTGCGCCATCGAGCGCCGCGAGGTCATCAGGCTCATGACCCTCGGGGTGGCCGGCCTTGGCCTGCCGCAGGCCGCGTGGGCGGGGCCATCCACTCATCCAGCCGCAGCCCCGTGGCTCATTCCCGCTGACAAGGGCCTGTCGCCCGACTGGCTGCGCTCGCTGGTTCACCGCGACGTGCCGGCCCTTTGGCATGGGCAGGACCTTGCCTTCATCGGCATGCCGGTGGGTGGCATCGGCTGCGGCCAGCTCTATCTGGCAGGCGACGGCCGGCTGTGGCTGTGGGATATCTTCAAGAGCAACTACACCCGCGAGTCGGTGGCCGGGTTGAAGTTCGACCTGATGACCATGAACGGTCATTACACCAAGCCGGTGGACTCCCATAGCGGCGTCTATAGCACGCGCAATGGCGCGGCGGTGGCACAGGGGTTCGTGGTTTGCGTTAGAAAACCCGGCTACTTCAAGATGCGCACGCTCGACTCCGACGGTTTTCCGGAGGTGGCCTTTCGCGGCGAGTATCCCATCGGGCGGGTCACCTACGCCGATTCGCAGTTGCCGGTGCGCGTCGCGTTGGAGGCCTTCTCGCCGTTTGTTCCGCTCAGCGCCAAAGACTCGGCACTGCCGGCCAGTGTATTCGCATTCACCGTCACCAATGAAGGCCCGGAGCCGCTTGCCATCGACTTGATAGGTATGCTGCAAAACGCCACCTGCCCGTACGAAAATGCCCCCGAACTCGGCCAGCGGCGCAACACCCTGATCCAGCTGGACGGATGCGCCACGCTCGAATGCAGCGTCGAGGCCAGTCCCGGCAAAGGCCTGGAAACCCGCCACGGCTTCGGCTCGATGGCCCTGAGCCTGGCAGGGGCCAAGCCTGCCAGCGTGCGCGGGAGTGTGGACGCCACCGCCATTCCCATGGATGCGCCTTTCATCCCGGGCGCGACCCTCACGCGTGCCCTGGATGGCAGCCCGCTGCAGGGTTCGTTAGGAGAAAATTTCATGCTGGCGCCGGGTGCCAGCCATCAGGTGAATTTTATTCTAACATGGTATTTCCCGCGGCACCAGCAAACCGCCGACCAGGCGGGCGGGATGAACCAAATCAAGGATTTCGCCAAGCTGCGCCGGCACTATGCGCCGTGGTTTGACAGTGCCGCGGGGGGCGCGCAGAGCGTGGCGATGCGGTTCGCCCATCTAGCCGGAACCACCCGCCTGTGGAACCGCACCTGGTACGACTCGACGCTGCCGCACTGGCTGTTAGACCGGGCGCTTATTCCGGTGGACTGCCTGGCGACGCAGACGTTGCATTGGTTTGACAGCGGTCGCGTGTGGGCGTGGGAAGGCGTCGAGTGCTGTGAGGGCACTTGCACTCACGTCTGGAACTACGCCCAGGCGATGGCGCGCCTGTTTCCCGAACTCGAACGCACGCTGCGCGAAACCACCGATTATGGCCTTGCGTTGGGTGAGGACGGCGAGATTGGCAATCGCGCGGAATTCGAAACCCAAGCCGCCACCGACGGCCAGGCCGGCACGATCGTGCGCACCTGGCGCGAGCACACGATGTCGGCTGACGATGGGTTCCTGCGCCGCATCTGGCCGCAGACCAAGCGGGCGATCGAGTGGCTCATCGCGCAGGACCCGGCGCGCAAGGGTCTGCTGGAAGGCGCCCAGAGCAACACGCTGGACGCGACCTGGTTAGGTCCGATGGGTTGGATCTCCTCGCTGTATGGCGCGGCGTTGCGGGCCGGCGAACAGATGGCGGCTGAAATGGGCGACGCGGCATTCGCCAAACTCTGCGGCGAACTCGCCGAGCGCGGCGGCAAGGCCATCGTCGAGCAACTCTTCAACGGCGAGTACTTCATCCACCTGCCACCTAACCATGACCATATCAACACCAACCGCGGCTGCCACATCGACCAGGTGTTAGGCCAGTCGTGGGCTTGCCAGTGCGGCCTGCCGCGGGTGTTGCCCAAACGCGAGACGTGCGCCGCGCTGGAGGCGTTGTGGCAATACAACTTCGCCCCCGATGCCGGCGGCTATGCCATCGCCCACACCGCCATCAAAGGCCACCGCGTCTATGCCGCGCCCGGCGAGGCGGGCCTGGTCATGACCAGCTGGCCTCAAGGTGGCGACGAGTTGGCAGTGCCGGGCATGGCTGCCAAGCACGAGGACTTCGTCACCTGGCTCGGGCCGGGCGGCTACTTCGACGAGTGCATGAGCGGCTTTGAATACCAGGTGGCGGCGCACATGATCTATGAGGGTGAGCCTAACAGCGAGCGGGTGCTCCACGGCCTCGCCATCGCCCGCGCGATCCACGACCGCTACGCGCCGGCCAAGCGCAACCCCTTCAACGAGATCGAGTGTGGCGACCACTATGCGCGGGCCATGGCGGCATACGGTGTCTTTCTGGCGGTCTGCGGCTACACCTATCATGGACCGCACGGCCGGATCGGATTTGCCCCGCGCCTCAGTCCGGAAAATTTTCACGCCGCCTTCACCAGCGCTGAAGGCTGGGGCACGTTCACCCAACTCGCCGGAGCCGGCAGCCAGCGGGCGCAACTCGAGGTGAAGTTCGGCAGCCTGCGGCTCCAGACGTTTGTGTTAGGCTTGGTGGGTGCCCGGCCGCCCACCTCCTGCGCGCTGTCCATTGCCGGCAAGCCGGTCCCCGCGACGTTGGCGGCGACGGCCGGCCAGGCCGAGATCCGTTTTGCCGCGGTGGTGCTCAAGCCCGGCGACAGGCTGCAGGTGGAGCTGAGTTGAAGTTGCAGGTTTATTCAAAGGCGCTGGCGCCGATGAACTCGCGCAGCAGCGACGTGGGCGGCACGGCTTCGGCGGAGGCCGAGTTGACCAGCTCCAGAAATCCTAACAACCTACGGGCATCGACGTATTCCGGCTCGGAAGGTTTGACCTCGGAGAGCAGCGGGCGCACATACGTCTTGAGCACGGCCGGCTCGTAGTCGAGGGCGGAATTGAACGCGGCGTCGGCTTCTTTTTGATAGGGAAAGATCCACTTTTGTTCGCCCAGGCGCACCGAGCGCCAGCGTTGCAGGGTGTTCAGGGCGGAGCTGCCGCGGGTGCGATGGTCGCGCACCATGCGCCGCAACAGGCGCAGATCGGTGGTGGAGATGCGGTTATTGTTATCGAGGGTCAGCTGGGTCAGCGCGCTGACATAGAGTTTGAACTTATGGGCCTCATCGACCTGCTGGGTGAGGGCCGGATTGAGGCAGTGAAGGCCTTCGAGGATGACGATCTGCCCTTCTTTCAACTTGAGCCGGTTGCCGCGGAACTCCTTGAGCCCTTGCTGGAAGTTGAAGGTCGGAATGGCCACCTCCTCGCCCGCCTCCAGGGCTAACAGATGGGCATTGAACAGCTCCAGGTCCACCGCGTCGAGGTGCTCAAAATCGTGATTGCCATTGGCATCGGTTGGCGTGTGGTCGCGGTTCTTGAAATAGTTGTCCACCTCCAGGCGCACGGCTTTCAAGCCGTTGACGCGCAGGTGAATTTCGAGGCGCTTGGACACGGTGGTCTTGCCCGAGGACGAGGGGCCGGCGATGAGCACAAAGCGGGGGCGGGTGCGGGCACAGGCAATCTGATCGGCGATCTGGCCCAACTTTTTTTCTTGCAGCACCTCGCACAGATGGATCACCGCGGACAGGCGTTGTTCGGCGACGACCTGATTGAGATCGGCGATGCAAGTAATGTCGAGATTGCGGCCCCACTGTTTGTGTTCCTCGAAGATTTTCTGGAGCTGCGGCTGCTTGAAAAATTGGGTGAATCTCACCTCGCCATCCAGCCATTGCGGAAACAACAGCACCAGGCCCTGTGCATAAGGCAGCAACTTGAAATGATCGAGCACACCGGTGGATTGGGTCAACACGCCGTAGCCGATGTCGCTGAACTCCTCGCAACAAAACATCACGATGCGCGGCGGATTGCGATAGCGCAGCAGATTGAGTTTGTCCAATTGGCGCGAAGCTTCCAGCGTCTGACAAGCTTCCACAAAACCGATCTTGCGGCGCACCAGCGGAATATCGCGCCGCACCAGGTCGCGCAGATGGGCCTCGATGCGCTTGAGCAGCCCGTCGCTCAGACCGCCCGGGTCACACGGCGAAAACGTGCAATAGTAGCCGTTGCCGATGGAATGCTCCACCGCGAACTCGCAGTCGGGAAACAAATCGCGCACCGCCTTGGCGATGAGAAAGGACAGCGAGCGCCGGTAGACCGACTCGCCATGGGTGTCGGCGAAGGTGAGGAATTGCAGCGTGCTGTTGACCTGCAGCGGGAACGACAGCGAACAAATGTCGTTGTTGACCAGTGCGGCGAGGTAGGGCAACCCGTTAGGTGCGGTGCGCGCGGGCAGCAACTCGGCCACCGTGGTTTGCGGTCCGCAGACATGGATCTGGCCATCGGGCAGGGTGACTTGAATGGAATGGCCGGGCGACATGGCTGGTGAGGAATGGGGCGGCGCTTGGGGCTCATCGCTGGGCAAGCTCAAACAGGCTGGTCTTGAGTTCGTCGGGCCACTCGAGGGCATCGATGGTTTTGGTTTCCGCCCACACCGGGGCAATTTGCAGCAAGTCTTGAAAATACATGGCGGCATCTTCGGGGAAGCCGGCTTGAGCCGCCGCCACCGCCAGCAAGAGAGTGGCATTCTCGCGCTGGTCGTCGCGGTAACCGACCCGCACGCCGGCCAGCAGGAATTGATAGGCCCGCCCGCTGTTGCCGGTTAGAAGCGCGATCCAGCCGGCACGCAGGGCGAAACTGGAATCATTGGGAAAGCGGCTGATGCCGGTGCCCAGAATTTCCAGGGCCTGGGCCGGGTCCTCGGTTTCAAGGGCGGTGTAGGCAGCTTCGGCATAGTCGTTGGACAGGTGGGTGGCGACGGGGTGTTCGGTGAGCAAGGTGACCCAGCGCGGGTGGGCATTGGTGTAGTCGCCCAGGCGGGTCAGCGAGAGGGCTTCGGCGCGCAGGCAGGGCTCGGGTTGGGCCCCGAGGGCACGGGCCTGGGTGGCGAGTTGGAAGGTGGCGGCGGAGTTTTCCGGGAACACCGCCAGGGCGAGGGCCACCTTGAGGGAATTTTCAGCCAGGCGGCGGCGGCCGATGATGGCGCGGGCGGCCGGATCGAGCAGGCGTGCGGCAACCGCGGCGCGCTCCAGCGGGGCGGTGTCGGCGGCGACCTCGTAAGAGGCCAGTTCGCCGGTGAGCACTCGCAGATGGGCGGCATAGCGG
>Ga0118677_10004222_pt1 | contig 26418 bp, 22 predicted proteins | sample AliMusrvi5mmetaG_FD_86154 | JGI IMG/M metagenome (GOLD analysis project Ga0118677, IMG submission 86154) | reverse complement strand
ATCGTGTGTAGGTCCGCAAGTGCCGCACTCCGGACACGCAAATCGGTGCCCTGCCTTGAAGTCCAGCTTTAGCAGTAGCTCCAGGGGCGTCCCTTCAAAACTGCAGCTCTTCACGCTCCATCCCTCTCCGAGTCCAAGCGCCATCGTAAAAAGTATTTCTGGGGTCATAGACCACCATTCCTACCCCTCTTCTGCCCCTCCACTCAACCCTTCAACCCACTCGCTTCAGCGAGGTGCCTGACAATTCATTCACACAGAGACATCGGGAATCAAAGACGCAAAAAAAGCCCCGGGAAATCCCGGGGCTTTTCTTTGATTGATAGGACCTCTAAAAGAGGTTCCCTGACAGTTTAGGCGTTAGGAGCAGCAGCCTCATCGCGTTCTTTCATCGCGGCTTTACGGCTGAGCTTAACGCGTCCCTTGTCATCGACGCCGATGCACTTCACCCAGATGACATCGCCGGTCTTGACGACATCCTCGACCTTGTTGACACGCATGTCTGCAAGCTCCGAGATGTGGACGAGGCCATCCTTGCCAGGCAGGACCTCGACGAAGGCACCGAACTCCTTGATGGAGACAACGGTTCCCTGATAGATCTCACCAACGGAGATCTCCTTGATCATGCCGAGGATGATCTCCTTCGCACGCTTCAGGCTCTCGCCGTTGCTGGAGTAGATGTTCACGGAGCCGTCATCCTCGATGTTAATCTCAGCACCTGTCTCAGCGACGATGCTCTTGATGGTCTTGCCGCCGGGGCCAATGATGAGACCGATCTTGTCCTGAGGAACCTTCACGGTCTCAATGCGGGGAGCATACTTGCTCATCTCGCTGCGGTGAGCCGGGAGAGTCTGCTTCATATGATCGAGGATGAGTCCACGGTTCTTGCGAGCGTCATCAATGGCGGATGCCATGAGCTCATGGCTGATGCCCTTGAGCTTGAGATCGAGTTGGAATCCAGTGACTCCTGCCTCGGTACCGCAAAGCTTGAAGTCCATGTCACCGAAGTGATCCTCACTGCCGATGATATCGGTCAGGAGGGTGTGGCGGGTGAGCCTGCCGTTGCCGTCATCTTCGGAAACCAGTCCGACGGAGATACCCGCAACCGGACGCTTGAGAGGGACGCCTGCATCAAGCAGGGCGAGAACGCCCGCACAGACCGAGGCCATAGAGGTGGAACCGTTCGACTCCATGACCTCGCTGGTCACGCGTAGCGCATAGGGGAACTCCTGCTGGCTAGGGATGACTGGGAAGATGGAACGCTCGGCAAGTGCTCCGTGGCCGATTTCGCGACGGTTCTGACCACCGAAACGGCCCGTCTCACCGACGCTGAATGGAGGGAAGTTGTAGTGGAGGAGGAAACGCTTGGTCGTCTCGCCCCCGCCATAGCCATCGATCATCTGGGCCTCATCGGTGGTTGCGAGTGTGGCGAGTGCCATGGCCTGGGTCTCGCCACGGGCGAAGAGTGCCGAACCATGGGCGCGAGGCAGGACGGTGGTCTCGCTCGAAAGTTGGCGGAGTTCAAGGAGGCCGCGACCGTCACAGCGCTTCTGCTTGTCAAGGATGCTAACACGGAAAGCCTTCTTTTGAAGGTAATCGAACGCCTGGGAAATCTCGAATTTGGTGGCGGCAGGGAACTTCTCAAGGATCTTGGCACTTACCTCCTCACGGAGGGCTCCGACGGCCTTGCCGCGGGCAACCTTGCTGGGGGTGTAGAGGGCTGACTCAATGCGGTCACCTGCGACTGCGTAGGCGATCTCAAGCATCCCTTGGTCAACATTGAGAAGTGTGAACTCACGCTTCGGCTTGCCGGCCTTGGCGATCAACTCATTCTGAGCGGCGATCAGTGGACGGGTCTGCTCACGGGCAAAATCGAGGGCCTTCTTGAAGTCCTCCTCGGGAAGCTCATTTGCGGCACCCTCGATCATGATGACGTTCTCGCCATCGCCGACATAAACGAGGTCGAGGTCGCTGTATTCACGCTCGGAGTGGGTCGGATTTACGACGAACTCACCATTCACGCGTCCAACACGGACCGCGGCGATCGGCTTCTCGAATGGGATGTCGGAAACGCAGAGGGCGGCCGAGGCACCGTTGATGGAAAGGATGTCGGGATCAATCTGGCCGTCTGCGGAGAGCAGGATACTGATGATCTGGGTATCGTAGAAGTAGTTCTTCGGGAAGAGGGGGCGCAGAGGGCGGTCGGTCATGCGGGCGGTCAGGATCTCCTTTTCGCTAGGACGACCTTCACGCTTAAAGTAGCCACCGGGGAACTTGCCAACGGCTGCAGCCTTCTCCTTGTAATCGACGGTGAGCGGGAAAAAGTCCTGCCCTTCCTTGACGGAGGTAGCGGAGACAGCACTGACGAGGACGATGGTCTCGCCTGAGCGGACCATGACGGCTCCGTCTGCGAGTTTGGCGATCTTGCCGGTTTCAAAGCTGATGGGATTCTGGCCGACAAGGGCCGTGACGATGGTGTGTGACATGGGAATTTAAGGTTTGGGTGTGGGATGCTTGAGTCCGATGGGCGCGCGTTAATGTTGGACGCCCGTGATGCGGACGGCACCCGGAATGGGTGCCTGCATGGTTCTTGTGGGTTGGATACGATCCCTAACGCTGAAAAATACGCAGGGAGAATGTGTGTCTTGAGACGAATCCTTCACTTCTCCGGAACTCACCAATCGTATTTGATCGGCATCTGGGGAAAAAAGGGCCGTGATGCGTTATTTACGCAGGTTCAGCTTCTCAATGACCGCTTGATAACGCTCGGAGGCGCGATCCTTTAGGTAATCAAGAAGACGGCGGCGTGTTGCAACCATCTTTAGGAGGCCGCGGCGGGATGAATGATCCTTTGCGTTGCCCTTCAGGTGCTCCGTAAGAACGGTGATCCTCTGGGTAAGGTTAGCTACCTGCACATCAGCACTTCCTGTGTCTTTTTCGTGCAGCCGGAGTGCTGCGATTTCTGCTGTTTCTGTAGTCGTCATGTTTTTGAAGACGTGGAGCATGTCCACTTGCCAATCATTTGACAAGGAGAATCAAGGAGCCATCACTGGTTGAAAGCGCAAAACTTGATTGGATAGGGCGCCTCTTCAAATATCAGGGGGAAACTCCTTCATCTTGAACTAGAGTTCTCCCTATTCATCCCCTAAGATTCAAATCCTAAGCTCGGTCATTTTTTAAATCCTGTGAAATCATTATCTCCAAAAAAAACAGAAGACCTGAAAAACCATAATCTCCCGTATCAATTCCTTCAAAGGCTTCTGAACACACCATCCCCCTCTGGCTTTGAGACCCGGGGCCAGAAGATCTGGGTCGACTACGTGAGTCAGTTTGCCGATTCCGTCGAGATCGATTCGTATGGAAATGCCTACGCCACCCTCAATCCCGAAGGGGATCCAACCATTTTTATCAGCGGTCACATGGATGAATTGGGACTGATGGTCTCTCATATCTCGGAGGAGGGGTTTCTTTACTTCAAGGGCATCGGTGGGGTGGACAGGACTCTCATTAGGGGCCAGCGGATGACGATTCACGGGGCAGAGGGACCGGTACCCGGTGTCACGGGTCTGCTTGCCATCCACATGCAGGAGCCCGACGACCGCAATAAGGTGCCCGAGCTGCACACCATGCATATTGACATCGGCGTCTCCTCTCGGAAGGAAGCCGATAAGTTGGTGCGTGTCGGGGATGCCGTGACTTACTCCGCTGAATTTCAAGAACTTGCCGGGGGTCGCTTTGCCGCGAGGGGTTGTGACAACCGAATCGGCGCCTGGGCTGCCGCAGAGGGTTTGCGCCTCGCCTCGCTGAAAAAGGAGAAGCTCAAGGCCAAGCTGGTTGCCGTCTCCACAATCCAGGAGGAGAACGGACTCTATGGGGCCTCAATGGCCGGCTACCGAGTCCACCCCGATGTCGCCCTTGTTGTCGACGTCACCCATGCCACCGATATCCCGAACTGCTCCAAGGCCAAGCACGGCGAGGTTGGCATGGGCAAGGGGCCTGTCCTTAGCCTCGGAAGCGTGAATCACCCGGTCGTGAACGAACGGCTTAAAAAGGTAGGCAAGAAAGCCGGAATCGACCTCCAGGTGGAAGTCAATCCGCGGGCAACGGGAACGGATGCCGACGCGATCTTCAAGCAGAAAGGCGGCATCCCGACCGTCTCCATAGGAGTCCCCAACCGCTACATGCACTCGCCCGTGGAGATGATCCAGTATTCCGATCTCGAGCAGACCGCGGAACTTTTGGCCACCTTCGCCCTCAGCGTCAGCAAGGGAGAGATGTTTGGCGTCACGCTCGGGTAACGCCCCAAGGGTGATCCAGGGATTGGAGTTTATGCCTCCACTTCTTAGGAAACTCCACTCATTCACGGGCCTTCATCCGATTAAGTGAGATCTCTACAAGGGAGCGGCGAACGTTCCCAAGGAGGTCCCCGGTTCCCTAAGAGGGGCGTATATTCCCTGATCTGATTCGAAGGGTTTACCGGGGGGGCTCCTTTTTTCTTCCCTGCCACCGTGGCGCCCTGTAGGAGAGCCCTTGTGACTTCCCCCACCTCCCTTCACCCCCATCATGGCTGGCGCGTTGTGCTTGCCGGCCTGGGCATCAACCTTGCCCTCGGAGTTCTCTACACCTGGAGCCTTTTCAAGGGGTCGATTGAGAAGGACTTCGGATGGAAGGGTGCCCAGCTCAATGATCCCTACGCTCTCTGCTGCTTGGTCTTCTCCTTTTCGATGATCCTTGCCGGACGCTGTCAGGATCACTTCGGCCCCCGCATCACGGCCTCGGTCGGAGGGCTTCTTGTGGCGGCAGGATTGATCATGATCTCCACGACCAGCAGCTACGCTGTCTGGGTAATCGGCTTCGGCGTGTTGGTTGGAGCTGGGATCGGCTTCGGGTACTCCTCGGCGACACCACCCGCACTGAAATGGTTCCCTCCTTCCAAAACAGGCCTGATCGCCGGAATCGTTGTTGCGGGGTTCGGCCTCGCACCCGTTTACCTTGCGCCGGCCTCCGATTTTATGTTGAGAAATTTTGGACTGCTCAGGTCGATGCTCTTTTTCGGGATCGCTTTTGCCGCGATTGTCTGCGGATTGGCTCAGCTTCTGATTAATCCTCCCGCAAGTTATTCAGCAGTCGTTACGGGGCCGTCCGCCGGAACAAAGTTAGTCATCCCTCCGGAGCTTTCCCCCTCCCAGATCCTGAGGACATCGTCTTTCTGGCACCTCTGGGCACTCTATTTCATCGGCGCTGGTGCCGGCCTTATGGTGATCAGCAGCATCAGCGGCATGGCCAGGAGAACAATGGGCGAGTCGGCCTTCGTGGCTGTCGCGGTGATGGCTCTTGGCAACGCGGTCGGTCGAATCGTGGCGGGAATCCTTTCGGACAAAATCGGGAGGCGCCGGACACTCGTCATTGTCTTGTCGATCCAGGCCCTTCTGATGTTTGCGGCCGTACCCATTACCTCATCAGAAGGGGAAGCTGAATTCCTAATCGTCCTTTTGGCAACATTCATAGGCTTCAACTACGGAGCCAACCTTTCGATTTTTCCCTCAATGACCAAGGACCTCTGGGGCCTGAAAAACTTTGGGATAAATTACGGATGCCTCTTCACGGCCTGGGGAGTCGGGGGCTTCGCCTTGAGCCGAATCCAGCAGATGCTGAAGGCCGGTAGCGGTACCTTCAACTCCAGTTTCCTTACGGCGGGTGCCCTACTCGTGATCGGCGCCCTCCTCGCGCTCCTGATAAAAGAAAAAACTCCCAAGACTAAGACTATGCTCCCACCCCCACCGATTTCCTGACAGGCCCACAGATAAGCAATGAACCAACCTCCCTCCCAACGGCCAAACTGGGCTGATCAGGCGCCCTGGATAGCCATGGGTTGGTGCCGCGGGGCAGGTCAGCTTTTTTTCTTCTCGCTCTTAACCTTGGCCGGCGCGCCCGCTGTGGTGACCTTGAAGGATAGTTTCTCTCCGTCTCGGGTCGCCTGAACCTGATCCCCTGCCTTGTAGAAGCCGCGTAGGATCTCCTCCGCAATCGGATCCTCCAGATACTTCTCCACGGCACGACGCATCGGCCTGGCTCCGTAGGTTGGATCGTATCCCTTTTCGATAAGAAATTCTATAGAGGCTGCGTCAAGGGTGACATTGATATCCTTGTCCTTGATACGCTTGAGGACTTTGGAGACCTCCAATTCAACGATCCTCGTGAGCATCTCCTTGGAGAGTGTCCTGAAAACGATGATGTCATCGATACGGTTCAGGAATTCAGGTTTGAAGACCCTCTTGGTCTCTTCCATGACCTTATCTCTCATCGTGTCATGATTATCGTCAAGTTTTGGGGCGCCAAATCCGAGTGATGTCTGCTTCTTGATGAGTTCGGCACCCACATTCGATGTCAGGATAATGATCGTGTTACGGAAATCGATCTTGCGTCCTAGGCTGTCCGTCACGGTTCCATCTTCTAGGATTTGAAGAAGCAAGTGCATCACATCCGGATGGGCCTTCTCAATTTCATCGAAGAGAACGACGGAGTATGGACGCCGCCGTACCGCCTCGGAGAGTTGACCACCCTCCTCATGCCCGATGTAACCAGGGGGTGATCCGATGAGGCGCGAGGAGGTGAACTTTTCCATGTATTCGGACATGTCGATCTGGATGATCGCATCAGGATCACCGAACATGAATTCCGCGAGCGATCTTGCAAGGAAGGTCTTGCCGACTCCCGTTGGCCCCAAAAAGATGAAGGAACCAATTGGGCGACGGGGATCCTTGAGGTCGGCCCGCGAACGGCGCAACGCCTTGCTGATGGCCGTGACGGCTTCATCCTGACCGATCACGCGCTTTTTCAGATCCTCCTCCATGGCAAGCAACTTCTGGGTCTCCTTCTGCTCCATGCGTTGAAGAGGCACACCCGTCCACTTGGAGAGCACATGCATGATCTCATCCTCACCCACGATGACCTCGTTCTCGTCTCGGGTCTGACGCCAAACAGCCAGCGCGGCCTCAAGATCTTCCTTGGCCTTTTTCTCGGTGTCCCGGAGAGCTGCGGCCTTTTCAAAATCCTGTGCCTTGATCGCAGCCTCCTTCTCCCCGCGTATGCGGTCGATCTCAAGTTCCATTTCCTTGGTAACAGGCGGCCTGGTCATGGCACCGATCCTTGCACGGGAACCGGCCTCATCCATGATATCAATTGCCTTGTCAGGGAGAAACCGTCCGGTGAGATAACGATCGGAAAGTTTCGCTGCAGACTCAAGGGCCGCATCGGTGATGACGGCTTTGTGATGAGCCTCGTATTTCGGACGCAGCCCCTTGAGGATAAGGATCGTGTCCTCAACGGAAGGAGCCTCCACCTTGACCGACTGGAATCGACGCTCCAAGGCCGAGTCCTTCTCGATGTATTTGCGGTATTCGTTGAGCGTCGTCGCTCCGATGCACTGGAGTTCTCCACGACTCAGTGCCGGCTTGATAATGTTGGAGGCATCCATTGCACCCTCAGCCGAGCCGGCTCCGACAATCGTATGAAGCTCATCAATAAAGAGAATGATGTTCTTGTTCTTCCTGATCTCATCCATGACCGCCTTGATCCTCTCCTCGAACTGGCCACGGTATTTGGTGCCGGCCACCATGAGTGCCAGATCCAACGTGATGAGATGCTTGTCGGCAAGAATCTCCGGCACGCTGCCGTTGACAATTTCCTGGGCAAGCCCCTCGGCAATGGCGGTCTTGCCTACACCGGCCTCTCCAATGAGAACAGGGTTGTTCTTGCTGCGACGGCAGAGAATCTGAATGACGCGCTCGATCTCCTCGGATCTGCCGATCACGGGATCCAGTTCACCCTTTCGGGCAAGTTCGGTGAGGTCGCGCCCGAAAGCCTTAAGCGCGGGCGTCTTCGACTCCTTTCTGGCACCTCCTCCGGAACTCACCTCCTCTCCCTCCCCTGATTCCATACCGATCTCACCCTCCTCGGAAGGGGTGAAATTCGGGTCAAGTTCCTTAAGAACCTCATTCCTTGTGCGGTCGAGATCAACTTCGAGGTTCTTTAGGACGAAGGCCGCCACCCCCTCACCCTCGCGGAGAAGTCCCAACAAAATATGTTCGGTACCAACATACGAGTGCTGCAAGGCTTTCGCCTCTTTGCCGGCAAGAGCCAAAACCTTTTTTACACGGGGCGTGTAGGGAATATTACCGGGCATTTTGGTCTCCGGACCGGTGCCAACCTGTTTTTCAACCTCTTGGCGTACGGTCTCAAGATCGAGACCCATTTTTTGAAGAACGTTCACCGCCACCCCTTGCCCCAACTTGATAAGGCCAAGGAGAAGATGTTCGGTTCCTACGTAATTATGATTGAAGCGGTCTGCCTCCTTTCTGGATAAGGCCAATACCTGCTGGGCTCGCGGCGTGAAGTTGTTCATCATGATTCCTCGCTTGTTGGTGATTGTGCGGTGGTTGACGTGGTTGGAATTTTTCCGATTTCAGGCTCCGGCATCTTCTTTAACTTTGTGCGGATAAGCGCCGCGCGCAAGGAATCACGTTCCTCGGATCCCAATTTTGCAGCCTGAAGTCCTTTTTGAAGATGGGCAGGTTGAGTCTCGATAAAGAGTTCGTCGACCTGAAGTCGGTTTCCACAAGGAAACAACCCCAGATCGACACCCATCTTGATGAATGAAAGGAGATTCAGAGCCTCCTTCGAGGTGATGGAGTGTGCATGACAGAGGATTCCGTAAGCCCTTCCGATCTGGTCGAGAAGTGTCTCAGCCCTCTGTTGAAGGAGAATCTGTCGGGCATTCTGCTCATGCTCCAGAATTTGATAAATCACCTTGTTCAAGCGGCTGATAATCTCCTCCTCAGCTTCCCCGAGGGTGGTCTGGTTCGAGACTTGAAAAAGATTGCCCATCGCCTCGCTTCCCTCTCCATGGAGACCCCTGACGGCCAATCCTATCTTGTTGACCGAGTTGATGATCTTATTGACCTGCTCGGACATTACCAATCCCGGCAGATGAAGCATGGCGCTTGCGCGCATACCGGTCCCCACATTGGTGGGGCAGGCGGTAAGGTAACCCAATTCGCTATGAAAGGCAAAATCGAGGGACTCCTCCAACTCACTGTCAGCCTGATTGATCATGGCAAAGACCTCATCAAGTTGAAGACCCGCACGGATGGCCTGCATACGGAGGTGATCCTCCTCATTGATCATAAAGCTGAGTGTCTGGGCCGTGTTCATGACCACGGCGCTCCCGACCCCCTTGGCGGCATGTTCCCTGCTGATGAGATGACGCTCCACAAGAACCTGCTTCTCCAGAGGTGAGAGGTCTTCAAGTTTTTCGGAGAAGGCCTCCTGCATTTCAGGGAGCATGATCACGGCTCCCCTGATCTCCTCGAGAACGGCAACCCGCTCGGCTTTTTTGGCCCATCCTGGAAAAGGTTTCCCCTTGAGATTGCGTGCCAGCCTAACACGACTGCTGACAACAATCTGGTCGTGGGGCCCGGACCCACTGAGCCACTCGCCGGTATTGGCGATAATGTTGGATAGTTTCATGGCTTTTTCTTCGACTTCGGGGAGGGAGAGGCCTCTATCTTGGGGATCAAGGAGAGCCGATTTTGCTCGGATAAAGGATCGGCTTCAGAAACCGCCTGCGTCCCCTCCTCCACCCTATTACCCTCGCTTTCGAGAGATCGGATCTTGTCTCGGAAGTTTGCGGCCTCCTCAAATTTCTCCTCGAGGATCGCTTTTTCAAGCCCTTGTTGGAGCGATACCAACTCACGGTCCTTGATCAGGGTCAAGGCAAGTCTTGAGGGGATCTTACCGGTGTGAATGAGCCCTCGATGCATGTTTTTAAGCATGCCTGACAATCCTTCGGAAAAGGCATCGTAGCATGCGCTGCATCCCAATCGACCGGTTTTCTTGAAATCAGTTTGAGAGAAACCGCAAACCGGACAGCGGATTCCGAGCGGATTTTTCTCAATCTCCTGGGCGGCACCCAGTCCAAGCAACAAATCAGCCAAGGCAAATCCCGTCGGATCATTCACTCCCTTCTCTTTGGAACATGCCTCGCAGAGATTTACCTTCTGCATCTTTCCCTCCACGATCTGGGTCAGAAAAACTGTGGCATCCTTGGATTTGCAGACATCGCAGAACATCAATGGGAAGGGTCTTGTATTAAAAGATCGGAGTGCCCTCCGACTGTGTCAACTCGCGGAAGCGGGCGATCAGGCGGCGGGTGACCGGACCGGGGCTACCATCCCCTATCGGACGCTTGTCGAGTTCCACCGCCGGGATAATTTCGGCGGCCGTTCCGGTCAGGAAACACTCGTCGGCCGTGTAGATGTCATAACGGGTCATCTGCGGTTCGGAAACCTCGATTCCAAATTCATCTGCTATTTGAATCGCCACAGCGCGCGTGACGCCGGCAAGCGCCCCGGAGGAAATGGGTGGGGTCGTGATGCAACCATCTCTGACAATGAAGATATTGTCCCCTGTGCACTCGGCCACAAGCCCCTGCTCGTTCAGCATGAGTCCCTCGCCTGCTCCGGCGTGGGTGGCCTCGATTTTGGCCATGATATTGTTAAGATAGTTGAGTGACTTCACCATGGGGCTGAGCGCGCCATGGGCGATGCGTCGAGTGGCGCACGTCACAACCTTTAGGCCCTTCTCATAACTCTCTTCGGGATAAAGGGTAATCTTCGCCGCGATGATGATCACCGTCGGTTTGGGGCAATGCTCGGGACTGAGGCCAAGATTCCCCTTTCCCCTGGTCACGACAAGGCGCACATATCCGTCACGAAGATCATTCCTGCGAATGGTCGTTAGGAGAGCATCTGTCATTGCGTTTCGATCAAGGGGAACGATCATGCAGATTGCGGCCGCAGACTTGTAGAGACGTTCGATATGCTCTTCTAGATGAAAGACCTTGCCGTTGTAAAAACGGATTCCCTCGAAGACCCCGTCCCCGTAGAGAAGGCCGTGATCAAAAACCGAGATCTTTGCCTCGGACTCCGGATAAAAAATGCCGTCGATATAAATCTGCATATCTTTCCTAGACTATGCTACGGATCATTTGGCCTGACAAGTTACTAGGACTAGGAATCAAACATTGCCTCGATCGCGTCGGCATGGCGTTCTGCAATGACATGCCGCTTGAGCTTGAAAGTCATGGTCAACTCATCTCCGACTTCAAAGGGATGTTCCAGGATCTCCATGGCCGACACCCTCTCGAAGGCCTTGAATCCGTTGGCTGCAGAAATGCGCTGACTGATTTCACGACGAAGCATTCGAGGCACCTCTTCCATGCATTTCAGCGCTGTGAGATCAGGGGCCGAAACACCAGCCACCTTGAACCCTGCAAGCGAAGGAACGACAAGAACGCCGAGATGCTTTTTATCCTGACCCACCAACATGCACTGATCAATGAGTTCGGATTCGAGAAGACGGGACTCGATCGGAAGGGGCTCCACGTTTTCACCCCCCAGAAGCACGATGGTTTCCTTGCAGCGGCCGACGATTTTTAGACAGTCATTGAAAGTCACCACCCCCAAGTCACCCGTTGCCAACCAGCCGTCGCGAAGAACACGGGCCGTGCCCTCTGGATCCTTGTAATATCCTTTCATGATCTGTGGCCCTTTGGCATGAATCTCTCCGCGCCGTCCCCTCCCACCATCCTTTCTAGAGGGATCAGGGAAGAGAACGGTGCCGGAGAGCGGGTCGACAAGACGCAGTTCCGTCTCTGGAAAAAAAGGTCCCACCGTTCCAATGACAAGACGGTTCCAAGTTCTCACGGCAAGAACGGGGCAACTCTCCGTCAAGCCGTATCCCTCGAGAACGGGAATTCCGATATCATTGAAAAAATTGTCCACGTGGGGAGGCAGAGCTCCTCCTCCTGAGATCGTACCACGGAGTCGACCGCCCACCACTGATCGTAATTTTTTCAGAACCAATCGATCCAGAACCAACCAAGGAAAAAAACAGAGGATCCAACCGATACCATGGCGAATTGCCAAAAGGAACGATCCAATCCCCCCCCGACCAGTCAGGTCGATTTCTTGTCCCGAGAAAAAGGCATGTGCCCTGCGAACTTTATGAGCGGAAAATCGGGCGGCGTGGAAAAGCAGTCGGTTGATCTTGGGTAGGCCTTCCACACGCGTCATCATCCTTCGGTGAAGCCCTTCCCAAAGTCTAGGGGCTGAGACCATGATTGTAGGACGGACGGTCTGAAGGTCTTCTCCCAAATGACGGAGATTTGTATAACAAGTCTCCATGCCGCTTGCGATCGATATAATCTCAAAGACCCTCTCATAACTGTGCCAAATCGGCAGAATGGAAAGGGATCTGTCTCCGGGGCCCAAGGTGAAGGGTAGATTGTTGATCTGCGAAGCGATCGCGCCGTGCGTTAGTTGAACCCCTTTCGGTGTTCCGGTTGTTCCCGAGGTATAAATGATGGTGAAAAGATCTTCCGGTTTCACCGAATGAATCCGCCGCTCCGCCTCCTGGTTTCCCTGTTCCCTTAAATCCCTCCCCCGGATTTCCAGATCCTGCAGAAGGTGAACTTTAAAGAAGGCATGATTTTCTGAAAGATTATGCTCTCCGATGGAACCCGACGCCTCCATTAGGATGACATCCCTTAATTTGGGCAGCAGGTTCCTGACCGATAAGAGCTTGGCAAGAACCTCTTCGTTTTCCAAAAAGGCCACCTCCACATCGGAGTGATCGAGAATATAGGCTATCTCCGGGGGAGTGACATCGGAGGCTCGGGGCACGTCTGCGGCACCGCAAAACTGGATGGCGGCATCGGCCAGGATCCACTCGAAACGATTGTCAGCGAGGATTGCAAGGTGGTCCCTTGCCTCCACACCCAACTCCATGAGTGACGTTGCTAGGGCGAGTGATCTGTCGACCCACTCCCTGTAGGTTACGGATCGGAACAACCCCTCCCTCCCTCGGGAGGAAAAGGCGGGTAAATTTCCCCACCTCTGCCCCGCCTCCCTAAAAAGGGAGGCAAGGTTAGGTAGGATAATGCGACCGGTCACGCCAACGACCGTGACTGCCGCTTAATAGGATGAGGGCTCCGACTGGGGCGCGGGCGCCTCAATCGTTACCGGAGCCATCTCTGAAACGGCACTCATCGGGGCCGCATCGGCATAGGACGCTGCGGCATAAAGCCCTTCGGCGGCCTTGACGACTCCCGCGAGTTTTCCGATGCGGACATACAGGGTCTGTCGTGGATTTTTTGCCGTCCAGACATAGTTGTCATGCTCCAATCCAATGAGGATCTCGGTCACCTTCATGGGACGACCATAGCGATTCAGAACATTGACAACCGCCGGAGCCAGGGGGCCTGAGGGAGATGCAGGGCGCTTACGCCCAGCAAGCGGCGAAGGGGTTCGAGTGCCGTCAGCCGTCAGTTTTTTCCCGGAACCGGGAGGACGACCGCGGCGACGCGGCGTTTTTGCGGCCTCAAGCAGTTGATTGTTCATGATCACGGATGCAACGGGAAGTTCCAGCGTTGCTCCGAAGAGATCGTGTAACTTTTGCTGAAGTCGCTCAATTTTTGACGCGATCTTCATACCCTTCTTAAGGGTGTTGGAGTCTGGTATGGTCATTTTACGGGTTGTTATGTTGTTTGTTATGCTGTACGGAAGGTAATGCGGGCCTTTGTTAAATCATATGGTGACATTTCCACAGTCACTTTGTCCCCGGGGACGATTCGGATAAAATGTTTTCTCATTTTACCTGAAATATGAGCCAACAGCACATGGCCGTTGGCAAGTTTCACCCGGAACATTGTACCGGGTAAGACTTCGACCACAACACCTTCCGTAGTAATTGCCTCTTCTTTTGCCATAAAGTTCGATTGTTTTACAAATATTTTATCATGTTGACAATTAAATTCTTCACACTCTCATCTGTTTTTTACTTTTTAATCTTCTATTGATTTTTGGTTGCCAAGTGAGGCGGAGTTTTGGGTGATCGACTTTTTTCAACTCAGCAGCTAAGTTTAGCCCTCGTGGAAAATCCAAAAAACATTGTCTATTTTGATTTGGAAACGCAAAAAACCGCCAATGATGTGGGAGGCTGGGATAAGAAAAGCGCCATGGGTGTCTCAGTTGGCGTAACCTACAGCACAGCGACTGCTGCTTATGAGATCTTTCCGGAAAACCGCATGTCGGATCTCATTCACCTTCTCTGCCATGCCGATCTGGTGGTCGGTTATAATATACGACGCTTCGATTATGAGGTGCTGATGGCCTATACCATTTTGGATCTTCCCCATCATCTTCCAACTCTCGACTTATTGGATGTCGTGGAGAAGGCAGCCGGTCATAAACTCCCTCTTGATTCTGTGGCACTTGCCACACTGGGAGTTGGAAAAACCGCTGAGGGACTGGATGCAATCAAATGGTGGCGCGAGGGCAAGATGATGGAAATTGCGGAATACTGCTGTTTTGACGTGAAGGTAACAAAACTTGTCCACGAACACGCCCAGAAACATGGTGAACTCCACTACATGGATCGTTTTTCAAGGAAACAGGTGCTCAAGGTTGATCTCAACCTTGTCTCATGATTCGCCCCCTCGACAGTTCAAGAAACAACTGGAGACTTCTCTGGCTGGATTTGGAGGAACCGCTCCCCAATCCCAACTCGACGGAAGCTGGTGGTGAAAAGGAGTATTATCTTCCCACCTGCCTCCTCGTGACAACATTCTCGGGAAAGCCGATCAGCCCCCCCGAAATCATCGAGGAGATCGACCAGGCCAAGGCCGAATTATTCCTGGGCCGCCTCTTTGAGGAACACGGCACTCCCGACCATCTAATGGTTGCGGAAAGCGAGGATTGGGACACTGAAGGGTGGAGAAGTTTTGCCATGGACTGTCGTCTCGAAATTGCTTTCGGCGCATTTCCCTCAGGAAACCCCTCGCAGCTGAAACAATTGACCCGAAAAATCATGCAAAATCTTCAAGGAGAGTTATTTTGCTCTCGTGAAGCAGTGGCTCGTGGCCTCGTCTCAACGGCAAGGCGACTACGCTCTCTCTCGAAAAAGGTAGCCCATTTACGCAAGGCCATCGAGCAGGATGCCGACTGCTCCTTGGCGCGCATCGAATTGGCCGACACCGATTATCAGGCTGGGCGATGGAAGGATTGCAGCACCGGATACCGAGAAATCATTTCTCGGGAAGAGCGCCGGTGGCAGTCGGAAAAACCAAAATGGTGGATTGATTCCGAGACACGTCCCTATCTGCGGGCACTTTATGGTCACGCAATGACAGAATGGCAGCAGGGACGATTCGATCGAACCTCTGATGACCTCCAAAGACTTTTATCCCTGAACCCTACCGACAATCAGGGAGTGAGATTCCTTCTGCCTCTTGTTTATCTTCTGGCTGAGGATGATACCAAGGCCCTGAAAGCTTTGACGGAATACGAGATTAACTATCCCGGGGACTACTCGGAGCCTGCGCTTCTTTTTGGAAAGGGGATCGCCTGTTGGAGGTCCGGGGAGGAAGAACTGGCGAGAGAGGCCTACGGCTCCGGGATGATGAAAAATCCCTATATTGCACCTCTGATCTTGGATCTTCCCTCTCCGCCATCAGACATCTGGTATCCCAACGACCGTGCCGAGCCAGGTTATGCCCAGGATTTTATTCAGTCTTACGGCATCCTCTGGGAGAGAGATCCCGCAGCAGTACGTTTTATGCGTGAGATGCATTCGGAGTTGATCCCGAAATTGGAAAATCTCATCGCTCTGCGCAAAAAAATGATCGAGTGGCAGGATCAGCGCTACGATCGGAACTTCAAGGTGCGTTGGAAGGAAATGACGGATTCGGATGAACTCATGACAGGTAGCTCCGAGCGTTAGAACGTAAACATGGTTTGCCTCCCGGGGAGTTTCATCAAGGAGAGCCTTTCAATACCGGAATCCAGGTATCTCTGCCGGTGGATTGAACGTTTCCGGAGACTCCTGCTTCCCTTTGGGTTGAGTGGGTGAAATTGGCTCGGGAGGAGCTTTCACCAGCGACTCATTGTCCACGTATCCTTTGCCCCCATCACTAGTCCGCACAACACTGTATCCGAATTCCCTTCTCATCACGCTGACTTCATCACCTTTGGAGAGAAAGAGATCCGGGCCGTTTCCCTGGGCCGGACCGTTTTGAAAAAGCGGGGTGTGATCCTCAGAAACCAGCATTCTTGGATATTCCCCCTCCTTGTAATCAATGGAACTGCATCCAGACAAAAAGAAGCAGCCAACCATGCATGAAAAAACCAACCGGAGGAAATATGTTGCCATAAAAGGATCTTTGATAATGAATTTTGAGTTGGCCACCAGGGGGAGAAAAACAAAGGGTTTTATGTAGTTGATGGAGAAATGAAGCCCATGATACGCCCTTTTCCTAAACTCATACGACTTACCGATCACTCAGCTCATCATATACGGACTCAATCCGTCTCGCGAGCAAGTTGATTTCATAACGATCAAGAATCGTTCTGCGGGCATTCCCTCCAAGATTTCGTCTCAAGACAGGATTCGTGATGATCCTCTCCAAGGAAGAACAAAAACCCTTCAAATCCCTCGGTGGAACAATCAGTCCATCCCTCTCATCGGAGCAGACCTCGGCAATTCCATCCACCGCCGAGGCGACAACGGGAAGTCCCGAGGCCATGGCTTCCAGCAAAGCCATCGGGGTTCCCTCAAAATCAGAGGTCATCATCAATGCATCAAGTCCTCTATAGAGGTTTTTTCGATCGGCGACGTGACCAAGAAAACGGATGGATTCACCATGGCCCGAGAGTTCAACCATTTCAAGAAGGGCGCGTTCCTGCAGACCGGTTCCCGCAATCACGAAGAAAGTTTCCGGGTGGATACTCAGGATCCGAAAGGCGACATTCAGGAAGAGTTTGAAATTTTTCTGCTCCACAAGACGTCCCACACCACCGATCACGAAAGCCGAGTGAGGGATCCCCAAAGCTTCACGAGCTTCCTCACGCTGACCATGTGAAGCTGGAGAGAATGCCCGGGTATCGATCCCGTTCGGAATCATTCCCAGCTTGGAATCAGGGATATCCTCCCGTTCCAACAAATACCGATGCACGCTCTCCGAGACCGCAATGATCCGCGATGCCCCACGGTTTGCCAGTGCATCAGCCGTCAGCAGTATGGGATTCCTCTCCCTAGAGGCATCGTTGCACTGATCGTGTGCAATAATCGCGCGATGCCCCATCGCTATTGCGAGGGGCTTGGCGCACAGGTTCGCGCCGAAAAGATGAAAATGAAGGATGTCGTAACGCTCCCTCCAGAGTAGATTCCAAAAATTGAGCAGATAGAAAGGAGGCCATTTTTTCGGCGAAAGGGAATGGATTTTGATTCCCGCAGCCTCAAAACTTGCGGCATAGACACCCCTGCCGTGCATCGAGGCCACCTCGGGCTCATATCGGGAACGATCCAGATGGGTCACCAAATCGAGCAGGAAAGTCTGCGCCCCTCCGAGGTCGAGACTGTCAATGACATGAAGAACCTTTTTGGGATCGCTCATGCTGCAAACCTCCGCAGCAGTTCCCCGGGCGCCAATTGTATGAGAGTCGGCCTTCCCTTCGGGGTCACATACGGAAGTTCCGAAGCCAGGAGTTGCCGAAGGAGCATCATCGCACCTTCCGGTCCATCCGGCAATGAGGCACCGGCCGCAGCGATCCGACTGACAGTCGCCGCAAGGACCTCGCGACCTCGGCGGTCTAGTGTAGGAGCCTCGCCAATGTTGCGTAATTCATCCACCAGACACACCACGATTTCCATGATGGGAAGAGTTGCCGCATCCGCAGGGATCGCATCCACCTTCAGGCTTCCAACCCCGTGTTTTCCTACTCCGAATGACTCCGCGAAAAGCCCCGCAGCATTGAGCAGATTTCGATGCGCTTCAATCCATGCAAGATCAGCCGAGGATACTTCCAGGAGCTCCGGCATCAGCAGGTGCTGGCTTTCCAAAGAGCCTTGGCTCAGACGAGAAAGAAAACGTTCATAAAGCAATCGCTCCCTGGCCGCTCGGATCTCGAGCAAGAGTAGGCTCTCCTTCTCCTCAAAGAGCAGGTAGCGACCGCCGAGCATGCCAATATAGCGCGCTGAAAGAGAGGATTGGTGCAGGGCGCATCCCGAGGAATTCGGATCGTCGGAGACGGGTGTTTCCTGAATACGGGATGATCCCGACATCTGTTCTGAAAGTTCGCACTGTATGGAGTGATCGGACGGCATCCAAGTCGGGTGAACCGCCGATTTTCCGGAGTAAATCGGCGGGAAGAGAGGATCAGTCCCTACTCCCGGGGAAAACTCATGATCGGTCAAAGGCTTGAGCGACTTCCAAGCGGAACGCGCCGCTTGAAGGGCCACCGTTCGGATCAACCCGGGGTCGCGAAAACGAACCTCTCTCTTTGCGGGGTGAACATTGCAATCGACCGCAGAGGGGTCCATCTCAAAAAAAAGGACTGCCGGAGGGTGAAGTCCCTTGGCCAACGTCCCTTCACAGGCCTCGCGAAGTGGTTGTGAAAGGAGGGGGCTTCTGATCATGCGCCCGTTGACAAAAAGCAACTGGTGGGAGCGGTCACTCCTGCCTTCACCCGGACGGGCCATCCACCCATAAACACGCACTCCCTGGGTTTCCTGTGGGGTCAATACAACAAGTCTTTTGAGAAACTTCTCTCCATAAAGATCCCGAAGACGGACCGCCAGATCCTCAGTTGCAGCAAGTCGAAAAATTTCCTCCTGATCGCGGCGACAGATGAAACTGATCTCCGGATGCGCAACTGCCAGCGTCTCGATCTGTTGGAGGAGATGAGCCGTCTCCGTTTGCTCACCCCTGAGAAATTTTCTCCGTGCCGGAACATTGAAGAAAAGGTCGGCGACTTCAATCCTTGTGCCGGCAGCATCTCCGGAGTCCTCCACCTCATGAATTTTACCTCCAGAAACCGATATCAAGGTTCCGCTAGCGTCTTCCCGGCGTCTCGTTGAGAGACGAAAACGGGAAACGCTGGCTATGCTGGGCAGCGCCTCTCCTCGGAATCCAAGCGTGGTGATGGCGACCAGATCAGCGCTCTCCCTGATTTTACTGGTGGCATGCCTCTCCAGGCAAAGAAGCGCATCCGCCCGGTCCATACCCGAACCGTCGTCGGTGACGCGAATCAAGCGTGTGCCTCCCTTCTGAAATTCGACCACAATTCGCTTTGCTCCGGCATCAATGGAATTCTCCACCAACTCCTTGACGACTGAGGCGGGACGCTCGACGACCTCGCCTGCGGCCACTTGGCTAGCAAGGATATCGGGGAGAACGTTTATGCGGCCCATGAGGATGGAGAATGAGGGATGAACGATGAATTATGAAGGAATAATCGTTCAAATACCATGCATTCACTCCCACTCCCCCTAGAGCACGATTTGACTTAACTGGAGGGCTTCTTTATTTATACGGGCATGATCCATATCACCGACCAGGCGGCGACTCATCTTAGAGGACTAGCCGCAGAGAACGGAACGCGGGGACTACGTCTTGCTGTTGAAAAAGGTGGATGTGCCGGCTTGCAGTATGCCATGAGCCTCGAGGGTGCTCGTGAGGGTGACGCAATCACCGAGCGTGACGGTGCTCTCGTAGCCATTGATCCCGAAAGCACCGCACGACTCGACGGGTGCACGATCGACTATGTCGACGGGTTGACCGGAACGGGGTTTCGCATTCTCAACCCGCATGCTTCAAGAAGCTGTGGTTGCGGCACTTCTTTTGAACCACTTCCGGAGACAAAATCAGCATCAACGGGTCAGGTTCATCCCTGAATCGAAGTCCTGAAATCGTTGGGCTAAACTCTCTTTTTTGATCATCTCTCGTTCCTAAACTCATGTCAGGAAAACGATATTACGGATTCAACGGCTATTCCGGACAACGTCGTAATTCCTATGCTTCCGATGGTCTTTTTGGATGGACCATCTTCATCTTTCTGCTGATTGGCCTTGTCTTTCTATGCTGGATGGGAAGCTACTACATCTTTGCTCACCCCGAATCTGTCGGAAATTACAATCTGCTTAAACGCCTCCATAAAATCGATCCTCCTCAACGTTTTGAACTCACGGAAGCGCCTCGTGGAGAGTTTCTAAAACCGGGGCAACTTCTGCAGCGCTTCGGTGCCATGCCTGCATCCGAGCTTCATCGGACGAATGAGAATCTTCTCCGTGCCTTTATCCTGAACTATCATCAGATACGAACCCTTGTCCCCTACGCTGTCGGAACCTATAGAGTCATTGGAACAGCCTCCCTTTCAGATGATGATTTCTGTGGTTCTGGCCTTGTCGCCCTGCTTCAGGCAGTGGAGCAACCTGAAGTCCTGCTTGAGCAACTTTTCACTGCGGACACAAAAAACATGCCGTATCTTCAGTTGGCTTTGGGCAAAGGAATGGAAATCAAGTTGGAAAAACCGCTTGATCTATCCGCCGTCATTCATATCGACCGACTTCCGGACAATCGAATAAAACTCACAACAATGCCCCTCTTGTATGGTCGTTACGGAGCAGGTAAAGGAACCGTGAGCTTCTCCCTAACCCCTCCCGATTTCCTGAATCTCAAGGCAGGAGTGCCGGTATTAACGCCCCTGAAAATCGAGAAACTCGCCAATGGAACCCTTGCGAATGCAACGGAAAGTAAAAAACTTAATCACATCACCCGACTTCCCGAGGAGGGACAAAATCCCGCATTGGAACCAAACTCTCCCAGAACCAGTGGTTCGAAACGCCCCCTGAAATTTGGAGCGAAACCAGACAAAAAGGATCCACCTGTTGCCCGCGCCGTTGCTGTCGATATCCAAGCAGTACTCCCGGCAATCGCCGTGGGCACCCCTCTCCCATCCGATCCAGCCAACTTTAAAAAACCGGTTGATTCAACCACTCCTGAAGGCCAGGAAATTCCATCCGATATTCCCAGGGCAATCCCAGTCGGAACACCGTTGACTCTGCCTCCGCTACCGGCTTCATCTCCGGTCAACACACCCTTGCCAACGCCCTCCCCGACTCCCCTTCCCACTCCCACTCCCACTCCAGTCACAAATGCCATTTTAAATCCAACGCCCACAACTTCTCTTAAAACCACCAATCTAACATTGACAAACACACTGCTACCGGCCGGAGGAACGAATCTGTCGGTATTGGCTGCAACAAATCAGGTAATACCCGCCGCCACGGAAATATGGCCAGTTTACACGCCCGGGCAAATGCCTCGCGGTCGCTTGGTCGAGGCCTCGGAGGCCAATGATCTCGTGGTTCAGGGAATCACCGGCGAACGCCACTATCTTAACGGACGCTTTACAGTGACGGCTTCTGGAAATAACAGGGCCGTCCTACGCCCTCAGGGAGGGCTTGCAGGATTGACAGGCGGAGCGGGTTCCAAGGTTCGAGTTATCGTGGATTTCCCGCAAGGATCAGTCCTACCATTCCAAGGAAATGTGATTTCACGAGATAGTCGCCGTCCCTTTCTGATTACCACCATAAAACGCGGGGATGATGGCCTTATCAATATCTATGCACGTGAAATCACTCGCGGGCAATAAGCTGGGAAAAAACCGAGCAGGAAAAGCATTCAAGGTTTTTCGGTAGAATTTTGATTCATGGAATCTGCAACAGCAGGACTTCGACAGCAGATTGTTCAGGAAATCACCTCTTCAGGAGGCAGCATCTCCTTCAGACGGTTCATGGAACTCGCACTCTATGATCCGACACATGGCTACTATGCCTCAGGAAAAGCCGTCCTTGGAAAAAATGGCGACTTCTTCACCAGTGTTAGCGTCGGTGCAATCTATGGACGTATTCTGGCCTCCGTCTGTCGCGAAGTCTGGGAGATACTCGGACAACCCGAAAAATTCATTATTGTCGAACAGGGGGCAAACGACGGCACAATGGCCCATGACATTCTAGGATTCATCGGAGCTTTTGAGGATTCCTTTGCACGTTCAATCAGCTATCTTATCGTAGAGCCTTTTGAGGTGAATGCATCCAGACAAAGGAAAAAACTTTGTGATCATCGCAATGTTTCATGGCTCTCATCAGTCGCTGATTTGCCGCCATTCATCGGTATCCACCTCTCGAATGAACTCTTCGACGCCTTTCCCGTGCACTCCTTGAGGTGGGACGGAGAAAACTGGGAAGAGGAGTGTGTTGGACAGGTCGATAATGAGTTGACTTGGATCGTTCACCCCATTGCATGCGAGGCCCTTGCCTCCTTGGCAAAGGAACTTCCCTCGGATCTCCCGGCGGGATTTCGAGTAGAGGTGAACCCGGGACTGAACCCATGGTTGAACGTTATGTTCGAAAAACTACGCCTCGGCCTAGTTCTCACGGTAGATTACGGACAGGCGGGAGTGGATCGATATGCGCCTCACCGCGCTGACGGAACACTTCTTGCCTATAAAGGTCACAGACGCTTTACCGATCTTTTTAAGGCTCCGGGTGACCATGATATCACCGCTCAGGTTGATTTCACAGCACTGGCCCGATCGGCACGGGAAATTGGTTTTGAGATTCTGGGCTACAATGACCAGCATCATTTTCTAGTCGGAGCGGCCGAGTCCTGGCTTCGCTCTCTGGGAGACTTCTCAGATCGAAGCGATGCGGCACAAAAGGAGCTCCGAGCGCTTCAGTCACTCCTCAATCCCGGATCCATGGGGATCCAGTTCAAGGCCATCGGACTTGGTAAAAAACTCCCGACAGGGAAACCCCTCTCCTGCTTTAAGTATCAGCGCCCTGGAATCGAAGCCTTGGAGAGTTAGCTTAGAAAAACTCCACCCGATACCACCATAAGGTGCGTGAAGGAATGAGGAGTGCTATCGATAACGACGATCTGTGAGTCTCCACAAAACCAGAAGCCTGACCTAGGCTGGTAAGGAAATGGTAAAAACTGATCCGCTACCTAGCTCACTCGAAACCTCGATCCTACCACCATGGGCTTGGACGATTCCTTTGGTGATGGCAAGACCAAGCCCAGCCCCAGCCACGTTTCCCGATCGGGCTTTGTCGGCGCGGTAGAACCGCTCGAAGAGATGAGGAATATCTTCTTTGGCAATCCCCCGACCAGTGTCCCTGATGGTGAGTATGATGCTTTGAGCCTGACTGCATGTTCTGACAATCACCACCCCACCCGGGGAATTGTAGCGGATGGCATTAGTCACAAGATTCACGATCACCTGAGAGAGTTGCCCTTGATTTCCCGAACAAGAAACTGGGTCGAGATCACAGTTAAACGAGATCCCGTATTCGGCTGCAAGCGGAGCAAGCGACTCGATGACATCCGCAGCAATCAAATCCAGTCGGCAGGAACTCCATTCCACCCCCCGATGCCCGCAATCCAACCGGGTTAGAGACAGAAGAGACTCGGCTAGATCCTTCATGCGCCTTGCAGCCCGCTGGCAGGCCTCAAGACTCTCGCGATACTCCCCAGATGAACGCTCCCGAGCTAGGGCATTCTGCGTATGTGTCAGAATGATCGAAATAGGCGTGCGAAATTCGTGAGAGGCATCTGCCGTGAATTGAGCTTGCCGTTCAAAACTTGCTTCAAGTCGAGAAAACGTTTGGTTCAGCACACTGACAAGATCGGAAATCTCACTCTCCCCTTTAGGAGGCGGGATGCGCTGGGAAAGGTCCCCATTGGCTATCTTCTTAGCCGTGGAATTGATGGATAACAGGGGTTGAAGGGCCGCGAATGTAAGCAACCAACCTATCCCCAAACTAGCCAGCAGAACCACCACTCCAACTAATAACAAGATCCATGCGAAGTTTTGCAGAGAGACCAGTTCTGCATGGATATCTTTGCCAACAAGGAGGCATTTTCCCGGCAGGAAGTTAATGACTTCCCGGAAATCACCTCTCATCCGCGTGATGGGGCGGGAGGCTTTGGGGGGAGGAGGAGGTATAAGCTCGGGAGCCGCCAAGGAGTGGAGCACTTTGTTCCCGGACGATCCCCAGACAACAACGTAGATCAGGTTATTATCAGACACGATCTCCTCCTCCTTATGAAAGGGCTTGATCTCCTCCGAGCCGAACTCGGGGTGGGGCGGCGGTGGCGGTGGCTCCAGAATCCTTTCGCCCATCCCCGGGAGTTGATCCCGGGTCTCATTATCGGGATTTCCTTGAAAAGAGGGAGCATGGTGGGGTTGCAAGGCGGGTATGACCATCCTGACCCGTTGCTCCAGTTCCTCATCTATGCGATTGAACATGCTGATCCTCAGCAAGGACCAGGCCGTCACGCCGAATCCGGCGAGAACCACAGCAAGCAACAGCCCGTACCAGAACTGAAGCCTCCATCGGAGGGATTGTGTGAATTTGAAACGAGGATTTTTCATTCAATGCAGTAACCGTGACCGCGCCTGGTGACGATGAACTCCGAGCCGAGTTTTCCTCGCAGGTTGGAGATGTGAACGTCGAGTAGATTCGAGAGCGTTATATCGTTCTCGTCAAACAGGTGTTCATAGAGATTTGTCCGAGTTACCACCTGGCCACGATGCATGGCAAGGAACTCCAGCAGACCATACTCACGGGGCGTGAGGGACACAGGTTTGCCGCCAAGGGAGACCTGACGTGCCGGAACATTGATCCGAACTTGGCCGATCTGAATGACATTGCTCGCGATACCCGCCGAGCGGCGGATCAGCGCGCGCACTCGGGCGAAGATTTCATCAAGATCAAAGGGTTTGACCAGGTAATCATCCGCGCCGAGATCCAGCCCCCTCACCCTTTCTTGCAAAGCATCACGCGCCGTCAACATCATCACGGGGGTTTTCTTTTTTTTCCTGATTTTTTTCAGTATCTCCCAACCGTCCAGAAGCGGCAACATGACGTCCAATATGATGGCGTCGTATTCGGCATTCATCGCCATGAAGAGACCGTCCTCGCCATCAGTGGCGGTATCGATGGCGTAGCCCTCCTCGCGCAACGCCTTGGCGAGACTGGAAAGCAAATCCGCCTCATCTTCGATAATCAAGAGTCTCATGGTTTTTTGTTCAGTGTCTCCGGACAGGGTTTTCTCGGGCATCCCAAAACCATCCCAGATTCCTCCTTAAGATTTCATGAAGCAAATACAGTCTGAATATTTTTTTGAACTTCATCATTTCTTAAGGTTCATGGGCGTAGGCTCGCACTGGATAGAAAAACAACCCCAACCTTAATCCACCCCATGAAGACTATACCACTCTCCAAAACACTACTGGCCGTATCACTATGGATTCCCGCGGTAACCAAAGCGCTTCCCGTGCCGCCTCCCACAGGGAATCCACATCCAGTCATTCACATGGGTGATCAGATCTGGAGACCTTCCCCCTCACCCACTTTCTCTTCCACATCCGCTCCAACCGCTACGATTTCACAAATTATGCCCTCGACAGGGGATGTTGTGAACACCCCGAATATCATGCTGAGCGGAAATATCAGTCACAGCATTTATCCGTCATCCATGATTAAAACCACGATTAACGGGGCTCCTTTGAAACTTAATTCCGTTGGCGACTTCAACATCCCAATCAATCTGGTTCCCGGAACCAACACCTTTATTCTTCAGGCAGCAACAGCCGACCCCCGCCAGCAAACGACGGAAATATCGGGGTTCCTGGATGCATCGATGGTTTACGGCAGCGATACCAATCGTGCGAATGCCCTTCGATCATTCACCGGAGGACATCTCAGGACCAGCGGAACAAATCTTCTTCCTCTTAACAGCAATGGTCTGGCAAATGCCAACGATGCGGGCATCTATCCGGATAGTCAGTTGTTTCTGGCGGGTGATATAAGGGCCAATGAAAATATCGAGTTGATGGCAATCCAGACCCTTTTCATGAGGGAGCATAACCAGATTGCCAACTCCGTTGCCTTGTCTAACCCACGCCTCACTGATGAGCAACTCTACCAGCAGGCACGGCGAATAGTGATAGCTGAGATTCAGGCCATCACCTATCAGGAATTCCTCCCTGCCCTTCTCGGAACCAATGCCCTTCGTCCCTACATGGGGTACAACGCAAAGGTGAACCCCGGCATCTCCACGGAATTCTCAACTGCAGCCTACCGTATCGGTCACACGCTCGTGAACGATGACATTGATTTCCTCGATAACGAGGGCAATCAGATCACGAACTCACTTCCTCTTGCCTTTGCATTTTTCAATCCCGAGCCCGTAAAAGAACTGGGCATTGACCCCCTACTGAAATACCTGGCAACGGACAATGCTCAGGAAGTGGATACCCAACTCGTCGACAGCCTGCGCAACTTCCTCTTCGGAGCGCCAGGAGATGGAGGATTTGACCTTGCCTCATTGAATATTCAACGAGGTCGCGATCACGGGCTTCCCGATTACAACACCGTCCGGATCGCTTATGGACTCCCCACAGTCACCAGTGTCTCGCAGATAACTAGCGACACAACGCTTCAACAAAATCTGAT
>Ga0118677_10004219_pt1 | contig 26425 bp, 16 predicted proteins | sample AliMusrvi5mmetaG_FD_86154 | JGI IMG/M metagenome (GOLD analysis project Ga0118677, IMG submission 86154) | reverse complement strand
ATATATAATTTATATATATACTAATTACTGTGCCTCAATATTTAAGGAGACTGATAATAATGAAAAGAGTCTTTTCCGGCTTGCTGGCCGTAACGCTGATTTTTACGATGCTTCAGGCCGGAGTTTTCCCGGCATCCGCGAATTCAAGCGGAGATTTCAGTTATGACACCATTGGTTCCGAGGCAACGGTTACCGGTTATTCAGGCGCCGGCGGAACCATTTCAATCCCCGGCAGCCTTGACGGTTATACGGTCACCGCAATCGGGAACAACGCTTTTCTGAATAAAACATCGCTTACCAATGTCACCATACCGGACAGTGTCAAAAATATAGGCTTAGGTGCTTTTTGGGGATGCACAGGGCTTACCGGCGTTTCCATTCCAAGCCAGGTTACAAATATTGACGCCAACGCTTTCCATGGGTGCGGCAAACTGGACGGCGTAATCCTGCCAGGCGGTTTGAAAAGCATTGGATACAGCGCGTTCGAAAGCTGTACAGCTTTAAGCAGCATCGTTTTGCCGGACGGAATAATAAGTATCGGGTACAACGCATTTAAAAGCTGTGGCAAACTTTCAAGCGTAACAATACCCAACAGCATTGCAAGCGTCGGATATGACGCCTTTTTCGGCACGCCATGGCTGAACAGTTTCCCCGGTGATTTTGTTATTGTCGGTAATCACATGCTGATTTGCTACAAAGGCGCCGCAATAAATGTAACGATTCCCGGTGATGTTTTAAAAATCAGCGGCGGCGCTTTCCGCGGATTGTCAGGTTTTTCCAGCGTCACAATTCCATACGGGGTGACAGCGATCGGCGACAATTCATTTGAAAACTGCACCGGGCTTGCCGGTATATATCTCCCGAGCAGCGTAACAACGCTCGGCCTTGCGGCATTCTCCGGCTGCAAAGGAATGGCTGCTTTAACAATTTCAAGCAACATCGCAGTCATTCCGGACAACGCGTTTTACGGCTGTTCGGGGCTGCAACCTTTGCTGATTCCGGACAGCGTAACCGTCCTTGGCGCATATACTTTTAAAGGCTGTGCCGGTTTAACCGCGGTTACCTTGGGCAGTTTTACAACCGATATCGGTCAAGGCGCGTTCGCGAATTGCACCGGGCTCAAAAGCATAACAATTCCGGCAAGTGTGAAAAGCTTGAGCAAAGACGAGTTTTCCGGATGCAAAGCCCTTGCGAGTGCCATTTTCTTGAGTCCGAGCAACGTTAAGGATATCGGCGCGGGCGCTTTCTCCGGCTGTTCTGTTTTAAACGGCATTACTTTACCAACCGGTGTCGCAACTATCGGGGCAAGCGCGTTCGCGAACTGTTCGGCATTAACCAATTTTGCAATTCCAAGCAGCGTATCCGTTATAAACGATTCCACATTCTCCGGCTGTATTGCGCTTCGCACAGTTACTATCCCATCGGGCACCACAAGTATAGGGCCAAGCGCGTTTTCCGGCTGCAAACTGCTGTACGGCGTTGTCATTCCAAGCGGCGTTACGGCAATCGGAGAAAAAGCTTTTTACGGCTGTATGGATTTAACAAACATTACCATCCCTGCCGGTGTTTCCACAATCGGCGACAGTGCCTTTTCCGGCTGTGTCGGGATGTTCTCCGCCTGTTTTTTAGGTACGACACCCGGAATGGGTGCCAATGTCTTTTATAATTGCGTATCTTCATTTTACATTACTTACTGCCGTATGTTCTCCGGGTTCACAAATCCATGGTTGGGTTATACCACCTATGCTTTTTACCCCGCACTCGCAGCCTCAACCTCGGCACCGACAAACACAAGTGTAACGGTAACCATATACTATCCCGGCATATCAGCCGTTAATGAGTATAAAATCGGTTCGGGGGCCTGGCTTTCCTATACTGCGCCGGTTGTTATAACAGACAACGCATATATTTATGCGAGATGCAAGGATACTTACGGCAATTTCAGCCAGGAAGTACCATATATTGTTAACAATATCGACAAACAGGCGCCTGACGCCCCTGCGCTTTCGGCTTCAACATCCCTGCCCACAAACAAGGATGTGGCTGTAACCATAACATACCCTGCCGACGCCGCAGTAAAGGAATACAGGCTTGGTTCGGGCGATTGGACCGCATACACCGGACCCGTGGCTGTAACTGACAACAACACCGTTTTCGCAAGATGCAGGGATGCCGCAGGAAACATCAGCAATACAGCTTCTTTGCTTGTTTCCAACATTGACAAGCAGCCGCCCGACGCTCCGACCCTTTCAGCTTCCAATTATCAGCCGACAAACGGTGATGTAACTATTTGGGCAACCTTCCCCGCTGATGCAGCTTATAATGAAATCAAAATCGGCAGCGGCGACTGGACCGAATATACCGGGCCTGTTATATTAACCGCAAATGACACTGTTCTTGCAAGATGCTCCGATGCTTTGGGGAATGTAAGTGCTCCGGGAACAATCATTGTCGGCAATATTGACAAGGTAGCGCCCGCCGCGCCTGTGCTTTCAGCATCCACCGCGCTGCCTACAAATCAGGATGTAACCGTAACAGTCACCTACCCTGCGGATGCGGCAGTTATGGAATGCAAGGTTGGTGACGGAGATTGGGCTGACTATTCTGCCCCCGTTGCTGTGCCCTCGAACTGTACTGTTTACGCGAGATGCGCTGACGCCGCCGGAAATGAAAGCGAAACCGTTTCACTGGTTATTAAAAATATTGACAAGCAAGCCCCGGATACGCCGACTCTTTTGCCTTCCAATGCTTTGCCTACGAACAAGGATATAACCGTTGAAATTACCTACCCTTCCGACGCGTATACTGAGGAATATAAGCTGGGTGACGGTGCCTGGACTCCATATACCTCTGCTGTAACCGTAACGGAAAACACTGCGGTATACGCAAGATGCTTTGACGAGGCGGGCAATGTCAGCGGTTTGGGTTCACTCAGCGTTAATAATATTGACAAGCAGCCGCCGGACGCGCCGTCGCTTTCCGCCTCAACATACTTGCTGACGAACAAAGATGTAACTATAACCATAACATTTCCTTCGGACGCAGCCGGAGAAGAATACAAAATCGGCAAAGGAGACTGGTCCGAATATTTCGTGCCGGTTACACTTACTGAAAATGAAACAATATCTGCGCGGTGTACCGATGCGGTCGGCAATGTCAGCGATACAGCCTCGCTTACATTAACGAATATTGACAAGGAAGCTCCAACAGTAACCGGTGTTGAAAACAACATCACCTATTATGAGAGCAGAACCATAACGTTCAGTGACGGCAGCGCGACCTTGAACGGAAATCCGTTCGCCAACGGCGGTAAAGTGACCGAAGGCGGAACCTATACGCTTGTTGTAACAGATTTGGCAGGCAATTCAGCGACCGTCAATTTCACTGTCATCGTTCTTGTTACAAACATCCGGCTCAGCGCAACCGATCTTTACTGGGCGACCGGCAGAAGCGGCGCGCTGACTGCCATTGTTATCCTGCCAAACAACGCAACGGACAAATCAGTCGTTTGGTCTTCAAGCAATAAGAATGTCGCAACTGTGGACAGCAGCGGCGTTGTAAGGTCAATAGGCATCGGCACCGCAGTCATTACCTGCACGGCAAATGATATCGGCGGAGCTTTTGCCACCTGCAATATCACTGTCGGCAAACTCGTTACGGCTATTCAGCTGAGCGACAGCATTCTTAACTGGGCTGCCGGTAAAAGCGGAACATTAACCGTCACCTTTACACCCGGTGACGCAATCGATAAAAGGCTGTCCTGGTCCTCAAGCAACACAGGTGTAGCGACCGTTGACAGCAGCGGAAAGGTTACGGCAAAAAGCTTAGGCACCGCGGTTATCACCTGCCTTGCGAACGGAGGCAACGGCGTTACGGCAACTTGCAATATCACCGTCGGCAAGCCGGCTGTTTCAATCAATTTAAGCGCTGACAATCTTCGGCTGCTGACCGGCACCTCCTCGGTGTTAACGGCTTCCTTTCTGCCTGTTGACGCTATCGATAAAACAGTCAGCTGGTCCTCAAGCAATAATAGCGTCGCTGCTGTTGACAGCAACGGCAAGGTTACTGCCGCCGGGATCGGAACAGCTGTTATAACCTGTTCGGCGCTGGACGGCAGCGGCGTCAAGGCAACCTGCAATGTTACCGTGGGCTCTCTCGCCGCCTCTATTCACCTGAGCGAAAGCAACTTGAATTGGATCGTCGGCAGGAGCGGTGCTTTAACAGCCGTTGTTTCCCCGGATGAAACGCTCAATAAAGCGGTAAGCTGGTCCTCCGGCGATAATAATGTAGCAACCGTAGACGATAACGGCCAGGTGCTTGCAACCGGTATCGGAACCACTGTGATCACCTGCACCGCGCAGGACGGCAGCGGCGTTACAGCGGCCTGCAATATAACCGTCGGCAAATCCGTCACATCCATCAAACTGGACGCATATAATCTAAGCTGGGCTGTCGGCAGGAGCGGAAAACTAACAGCCACTGTTTTACCGGGCGATGCCATTGATAAGACTATCAGTTGGTCATCAAGCAACACAGATGTCGCGACCGTGGACAGCAAAGGAGCAATCAAATCTGTCGGCATCGGCACAGCGATAATTACCTGCACCGCTATGGACGGCAGCGGCGTCAGCGCGGCCTGCGGCATAGCCGTCGGCAAACTTGTAACAGCAATTAATCTGAGCGCCTCCGCTTTGAGTTGGGCAACCGGCAAAAGCGGAACATTAAACGTTGCGTTCATCCCCGTTGACGCGATAGATAAAAGGCTTACCTGGACCTCCGGCAACACAAACATTGCAACCGTGGACAGTAGCGGAAAAGTTACGGCTGTCGGAATCGGAACAACAACCATAACCTGCGTTGCGAACGGGGGCAACGGTGTCAGTGCCGCTTGCAATATTACGGTAGGCAAACCCGTCACATCAATTCAACTAAGCGCAACCGGTTTAAGCTGGATTACCGGCAGGAGCGGAACATTAACAGCCGCCGTTTTACCGGCAGATGCCATTGATAAATCGATTAGCTGGACTTCGAGCAACACCAATGCCGCAACCGTTGACAACAGCGGCAAGGTTACTGCCGTGGACCTCGGAACGGCTGTAATCACCTGCTCGGCTTTTGACAGCAGCGGGATTACGGCGACCTGCAATATTACCGTCGGCAAACCGGTCACTTCGATTCTTTTAAGTAACAGCAATTTAAGTTGGATTACCGGCAAACAGGGCACCATTTCAGCCTCGGTTTTCCCGCTCGACGCTCTTGATAAAACTGTCAGCTGGTCATCCGGCAACAATAATATCGCCACTGTTGACAGCAGCGGTAATGTTGTTGCGGTCGGTGTGGGGACTACCGTTATTACCTGCACAGCATTTGACGGCAGCAGCGTCAGCGCAGCCTGCAATATTACCGTAGGTAAACCCGTCACATCGATTCAGTTAAGCGCAAACAACTTAAGCTGGATTGTCGGCAGGAGCGGAACAATTTCAGCCACAGTTATACCGAACGACGCTTTGAATAAAACCGTCGGCTGGTCATCAAGCAACTCCGCCGTCGCAACTGTGGACAACACCGGCAATGTTATTGCCGTGGGTATCGGCACCGCTGTTTTGACCTGCGCGGCTGTTGACGACAGCGGCGTCAGCGCTGTCTGTACTATTACTGTGGGCAAACCGGTCACATCAATTCAGTTAAGCGCTAACAACTTAATATGGGCAATCGGCAGAACCGGCATGATTACGGCTTCATTTCTGCCTGCCGACGCTATTGATAAAACGGTTAGCTGGTCATCAAGCAACACAAGTGCCGCGACCGTTGACAACAGCGGGAAAGTCACGGCTGTAGGAATCGGAACCGCGGTGCTTACCTGTGCGGCTCAGGATGGCAGCGGCGTCAGCGCAGCCTGCAGCATAACCGTAGGCAAGCCTGTTTCTTCTATTGTATTTATTGCTTACAGCTTAAGTTGGGCGGTTGGCAGAAGCGGTTCGTTAACGGTTACTGTTAATCCAAGCGACGCAATTGACAAAACGGTCACATGGTCGTCGGACAATAACAACATAGCGACCGTTGACAGTAAAGGCGTGATAAGGTCGGTTGGATTGGGAACAACCGTAATCACCTGCACCGCAAATGACGGCAGCGGGGTAAAAGCCTCCTGCAATATCACCGTCGGCAAGCTTGTTACGGCTATTCAGCTGAGTTCAAACAACCTCAACTGGGCAATTGGCAAAAGCGGGACTTTGGCAGTAACCTTTACTCCTGCAGACGCGATAGATAAAAGGCTTACCTGGACCTCCGGCAACACAAACATCGCAACCGTTGACAGCAGCGGAAAAGTTACAGCTGCCGGAATCGGAACAACAACCATAATCTGCGCTGCGAACGGCGGAAACGGCGTCAGCGCAGCCTGCAGTATCACCGTCGGCAAACCGGTCACCTCTGTTCAGTTAAGCGACAGCAGCCTTGCCTGGCCGGTCGGCAGAAGCGGGACTTTGACAGCAACTGTTTTACCCTCCGACGCTATAGATAACAGTATCGGCTGGACCTCCGGCAATAACAATGTGGCAACCGTTGACAGCGGCGGACGCGTCACCGCAGTCGGAATCGGAACAACGGTAATCACCTGTACGGCTCTGGATGTCGGCGGAATAAAGGCAGCCTGCAATATTACAGTGGGAAAACCGGTCACATCAATTCAGTTAAGCGCCGGTAATCTAAATTGGGCAGTTGGCAGAAGCGGGACTTTAACTGCTTCCCTCACGCCGGCTGATTCGATAGATAAAAGAGTTGCCTGGGCATCAAGCGACAGCAATATAGCCGCCGTTGACAGCACAGGCAAGGTTACAGCCATTGCGCTTGGAACCGCTATCATTACCTGCTCCGCTCTCGACGGCAGCGGTGTAAAAGCAACCTGTAATATAACCGTCGGCAAGCCGGTCACCTCTGTTCAGCTAAGCGACAGCACGCTCGCCTGGCCGATTGGAAAAAGCGGTACGCTTTCAGCTGTTATTGCGCCAAGCGACGCTATCGATAAAACTGTTGTTTGGTCTTCAAGCAACACATCTGTTGCCGCAGTTGACAGCAACGGCAAGGTAACTGCCGCCGCAATCGGAACTGCCATAATAACCTGCGCGGCGCAGGACAGCAGCGGAGTTATAGCAACCTGCAGTATAACCGTAGGCAAGCTCGCGACGGCTATCCAGCTAAACACAAACAGTTTAAAATGGCCGGTTGGAAAAAGCGGGTCATTCACCGTAACCTTTACGCCGGGCGACGCCATTTATAAGGTGGTCAGCTGGGCTTCAACCAATACAAGTGTCGCGACTGTTGACGGCAACGGCAGGGTCACCGCTGTCGGTGTCGGCACCGCTACGCTTCTCTGCACAGCTATGGACGGCAGCAATGTAAAGGCTGCCTGCGCGATTACGGTCGTGCCGAATATCCCCGTCGGCGTTACCGCCGTGAAGTATTCTTCCACAAGCATAAAGCTAACCTGGAACGCGGCAACCGGCGCGGCCGGTTATGAAGTTTACCGTTCGACAAGCAGGACAGGCACCTTCACCAAAATAGCTTCCCCCGGCGGAACAACTTACACAAACACCGGCTTAACAAAAGGTAAAACTTATTATTATAAAATCGTTGCTTTTAAAATGATAGGTCTTACAACCTATAGAAGCGATTCCTCTGTTATTGTTTCCGCAGCATTGTAGTGCGTTAACAGTTTTTGTAAATACCGGTTTTGGAAGTGATACACATTAAAAATTACAGCGCAATAATATTCGATTTGGACGGCACTTTGCTGGATACGCTCGGCGACCTTTCAAACAGCGTAAATTTTGTCTTAAACAAACACGGATTTCCGGAAATCACCCTTGACGATACCCGGCGTTTTGTCGGCAACGGTATTGCAAAACTGATTGAATCCGCATTACCGGAAGGGCTTGACAACCCTCTCTTTGATAAGTGCCTTGAAGAGTTCGGCAGCCATTATTCCCAAAATATGGAAATCCTGACAAAACCCTATCCTGGGATTATGAAACTGCTTGGTGAACTCACTAAAAAGCAATACAAAATAGCAATTGTTTCCAACAAGTTTGACGGAGCGGTAAAAACGCTGAGTGAAAAATATTTCGGCGAGTATATCAGCATAGCCATCGGGGAATCGAAAGGCCTCCAGAGAAAGCCCGCGCCCGATACGGTTTTTGAAGCCCTGAAAGAACTGAATGTCAATGCTGCGGACGCCGTTTATGTTGGTGATTCCGAGGTGGATATCCTAACAGCCCGCAATGCGGGTTTGCCTTGTATCAGCGTGAGTTGGGGCTTCAGAGTCAGGGAAATTCTTTTGGCAAACGGAGCGGAAAGAATCATTGACAGCCCAGTGGAATTGTTGAATGTGCTGGGTGAAAAGCTTCCCGAATAAATAACCGAAATAAAATTTGAGGACGGATTAAACCCCGCCCTCTTTTCTGCTTTTATACAGACATTTGACTTTTAATACTAAAATCCAATTAGATAGCAGATAAGATCCAATCACGCCCCGTAATGCTTTTCACGGTTGCAGGGGAAAGTGAACAGATGGTATCGCAGAGTCTATCGACAACTTTTTCAAGAGTCTGAAATATCTCATTTCTGAATCCTCGCTTGCGGAGTTCTTTCCAGATTTGTTCAATCGGATTCATCTCCGGAGTATATGGTGGAAGCGGAAAAATTTCAATGTTTTTCGGAATTTCAAGCCCTTTTGATCTGTGCCATGATGCACCATCAGCCACCAATAAGATATAATCATTCGGGTATGCCGCCCACAACTCCCGCAAAAATACATTCATGCAATCTGTATTGCAATAAGGCATTACCAGAAAAAACGATTCGCCGGTTTGCGGTTCCACCGCACCGTAAGTATAGCGGTACTCTCGAATATGATGGCAGGGAACCGTTGGACGAACACCCTCCATACACCAACAGTATTTGGGCTTGTTGATTCGTCCAAATCCCGCCTCATCCTGGAACATCAGGCGAACTTTCCCGGTGGAATTGTGGAAAACTTCCCTTATCTCTCGGACTCGATTGTTAATTTTTTTGAGGCTTCCACCTCTTCGTCACTGGCTTTTTTGGGATGCTTGGATCTTGGCATGACCTTGCGCCACCCATGTCGGTTTAAAACCCGGTAAATCTGTCCGCCGCCAATGCCGTGACCAACTAAATTCTCATAGGCCTGTTTGATTTCGCTGACCTCAATGAGCTGTCCTTTTTTTGCAAGGGCTTCAAATTCAGATAAAAATTGTGTCTCTTTTTCAAAACTTATATTACGGCGATTTCCACCGAATTTACCGCCCATCAATGCTTCAATTCCACCGTTGCAATATGCAGATACCCAACGGCTTATCACTTTTGCCGACGTATCCAGCTTTTCCGCAATCTCTGGGTTGTCCATTCCTTCCCCTCGAAGCTGCACAGCCCATAACCGCTTGTCGACTCGTTTATCTTTTACTGTTTTTCGTATTCCAGTGATTTCTTCCGCTTGCGTTTTACTGATTATATATGTCATTGGCATCATTCATCACCCTACATAATGATACCACTTTTTTATTCTTTTGTCTACCAATTTGTCGGATTTTAGTATAAGCAGAAAAAATGACCACTTTTGCATTCTGTATTGCAAAAGCAATATTCTTGTGATATATTGTTTTTGTACGATTATAATTAACATAGAAAAAACTTCACAAAGCAAATCAATAACCGCAAAAATATATTCCGCTTCTGTGAGTTTCTTGCCAATCAACATAAGATAAAGCCAATTCAATTAAAGGAGAAATAATTATGATAAAAAAATTATTGTCTATTCTGTTGGTATTTATTATGATCCTTGCAATGTTCCCGGTGGGGTTAATCAAGATTTACGCATTACAAAGTGGAGATTTTACTTATGAAATTTATAATGGCAAGGCTGAGATTACAGGATATACAGGGGTTTTAACTGCTTTAACTATCCCGGATACGCTGGACACATATACTGTTACAAGCATAGGTGCTAATGCTTTCACTACTAATACGTCATTGATAAGCGTAGTTATGCCAAACACAATAACCGCAATAGGTGAAAACGCTTTTAATGGCCTTACCATGCTAAACAGCGTAATAATTTCATGCAACACTGTCAGCATTGCATCAGGAGCATTCAAAGGCTGCACTGGTCTTGTCTATATTACCATTCCCGAGAGTGTTGCCAGTATTGGGGACAGTGTTTTCGAAAATTGCACAAAGCTTTATAAGGCGTATTTTTATGGTAATGCCCCCGCAGCAGGAGGCGCTTTGATATTTAACAATTGCAAGTCGGGGTTTTTGGGGTTCACTTTAAATTATGTTAGCGGAAAAAGTGGGTTTGATTCACAGCCTTGGAGTGCCTATAAGCAAACTACTTTTGTGCCCTTAAACGGCGCAGCCTTCCAAATAGGACCTCTCTCTCCGACACACGATTCTTTAACCATCACTATTTTTCACGCATACGATGCGGCTTATAAAGAATATAAAGTTGGCAACGGTGAATGGGCTGCCTATACAGTTCCGATTGTCATAACTGAAAACACAACTGTATACGCAAGATGCAAAGATGCTGCCGGCAACATTGGCGCCGTTTCTTCCACAGCAATCGATACAATACTTTACCAGGGGTACTATTATTCGGTTACAAATTCAGTTGCACAGATTTACAACTATATTGGAACCGGCGGCGCAATTACAATACCGGCAACTCTTGGAGGATATCCTGTAACGTCAATTGCCGCTTCAGCCTTTCAGTCCTGCAGTGTGATTACATCTTTAACGATACCCGGCAATATTACAAGCATTGGAGACTATGCCTTTCAATACTGCACAAACTTAACGAATGTTGATCTGCAATATGGTGTTGCAAGCTTGGGCAAAAACGTATTTTCCGGCTGTACAAAGTTACTTAGTGCTTCCATTCCCAACAGTGTTACTTCAATTCCCGACAAGGTTTTTTATGGCTGTAACAGCTTAGCCTCCGTATCCCTCTCGAATAGTTTAACAAGTATTGGGTTATCTGTATTTGAAAATTGTTCAGCCCTTGCCGACATTACAATGCCAAACCGTGTTACAAATATTTTAGACAGAGCCTTCTATAATTGCAGCAAGTTAAAAATGACTTCTTGGCCGAACAATTTGCAAAGCATCGGAATATCGGCTTTTGAAAATTGCTCAAGCCTCACAAATCTTTTACTTCCGGATAGTGTTACAAGCATTTCGAACAGGGCATTTTACAATTGCAGCAAACTCGCTTCAATTTACATGCCGGTCAATTTAGCTACCTTTGGGCAATATGTCTTTGCTTATTGTACAAGCCTTCCAGGCATAACAATCCAAGGTAAATTTGGAACTATCAGCAACTATGCGTTTCAAGGGTGTTCAAGTCTCAGTAATATTACAATTTCATCCGATATAACAATCATTGGAGCTAATGCATTTGAGGGTTGCTCAAATATCTCAGCTTTGACTATTCCAAACAGTATTACGCAAATTAACGACTTCGCATTTAAGGATTGCTCCGGTCTGGGAAGTATAACCATTCCCAATTCCGTATTCAGTATAGGGACCGGGGTATTTATAGGATGTACTCAATTAACAGGAATTAGTGTAGAAAATGGCGGTTTTAGATATCATGATTTTGACGGAGTTTTAGTTGATAATAAAAATTCGCAAGTTTTACAGTATCCTGCAGGTAGATCGGGTGATTATATAATGCCTGTCAGCTATAAAATCGCGGATTATGCATTTTACGGTTGCACTAAACTAACCGGTATTACCATACGAACCGGCGTACCCAGCATTGGTAGCTATGCGTTTTATAACTGTTCAGGGCTATCATCTTTGGTAATACCCGATAGTATAACAACCATCAATTCTTCCGCTTTTTATGGTTGTTCCGGGTTGACAAAACTAATTTTTCCAAATGGTGTTAAAACAATAGGAACATACGCATTTAAGAGTTGCACCGGATTAAGCAAAGTGTATTTTCTTGGTATTGCCCCTACTCTTGGAACTGATGTATTCAGTTTATGTGCCGGCGGATTCCGTGTTTATTTTATTAATGGTAAAACCGGTTTTTCAAACCCTTGGTACGGATATACAGCATTGTCATTTGTTCCACCGTCTGCTCCGTCATTTTCGGCAACACCATTAACACCTACAAGCGGTGATGTTTCGGTATCAATATCCTACCCGCCAGGGGCAATAAATACAGAATACAAGGTTGGCAGCACAGGAGTGTGGACCCCTTACACAGAACCGGTAATACTACAATACAACGACACCGTTTATGCAAAATGCCTCGATTCTGAAGGAGTTCCCAGTGACATTAGCTCAACTATAATCAGCAATATTTATAAATATCCTCCGAATAACCCGGTGATTAACACCAACCCATCAACTGCAACAAACAAACCGGTTACAATCTCGATCATTTACCCATCGGATGCGGTTGTCATGGAATATAAGATCGGGGAAGGCGAATGGTCAAATTATACGACACCAATAAGTGTAACGTCTAACTGTTCTATTTATGCCAGATGTTCAAATGTGGTCGGTATGGCAAGCGGTATAACTGCTTATGTTGTTGATTATATTTATGCCGGTGATTTTTCCTATACTATCTCTAATTCTGAAGTTGAGATTACCGGCTATTTGGGATCTGGCACTACCTTTACAATACCGGATTCAATAGAAGGATTACCGGTAAAAAGCATCGGAAGCAACGCATTCAGCAACCTAAGATATTTGACAAATGCAACCCTTCCTGTAAACTTGACCAGTATTGGCGACAAAGCATTTTACGAACTTGCAAACTTGAAGACAGTAACTATTACCAGCAGTTTAACCAGCATTGGCGATTATGCGTTTTCGGGTTGCATTATGTTAACCACGCTAAATTTACCGCAAAGTGTCACACATATCGGCAGTTATGCTTTTGAAGGCTGCGCAATAATTCAAACGACAATTCCAGATACCCTTGTGTATATTGGAGATGACGCATTTGATTCCTGTCGAATGTTAACCGGCGTGCTTAATTTGAACTTGGCAACCTATGTTGGATCAAGCGCATTTGAAGATTGCCGGTTGCTGACAGCAATCAATTTGGGAGATAAACTTACTAGTATCAGCCCATGTGCATTCAGTTATTGTACGGCACTTACAAGCGTTTCAATGGGAACCGGTATAACCAAAATTGGCGGATGTGCATTTCAAGCATGTCCGGCGCTTACTAACATTGTATTTGGGTGTAATGTACAAATCATAGGCATTCGTTCCTTTGATATGTGTCGGAGTCTTACAAATGTCTCAAATCCAATCAGTTTAAAAAGTATTTGCGATTATGCATTTGAGGATTGCAGTATGCTATCAAATATAACAATTCCGATCAATGTGGAAAATATTGGTCAAGAAGTATTCGATGGCTGTTCTGCGCTAACTCAAATCAATGTTGACATCCACAACAACTCATTTTCAAGCCAAGATGGCGTGTTGTTTAACAAAGAAAAAACAACTCTTCTTGTATGTCCAAGCGGTAAATCAGGAAGATATTTAATTCCAAATAGTGTATGTATTGTTGGGGACTTTGCTTTTGAGAAGTGTAATCTACTTAGCAATATTTCCATTGGAAGCAACGTAACTGTTATTGAAAATAACGCTTTTAGTGATTCTGGACTAATAAGTATAATTATCCCAAGTAATGTAAAAGAAATCTGTAGTCAAGCATTCCTTGGTTGTAACGGACTTTCCAAGGTTTATTTTTGCGACATTGCTCCAGCAATGGAGAGTGGGGCGAGTGGCGTGTTTTATACTGATTATTTATCGATATTTAGAATTGATTATGTCAGCGGTAAAAATGGATTCCCAAATCCCTTGGATGGAATTCCAACCGAAACATTTGTTCCTTTAGCAACACCAACTTTTACTGCATCCAGCACTGAACCAACAATCGGTAATGTTGAGATTACAATAACTTATCCTGATGATGCTGCAATAAAAGAGTTTAGGTTTAACGGCGGAGAATGGGCTCCCTATACTGGACCAATTAGTCTATCCGCCAATGATACTGTATATGCAAGATGCGAAGATGCGGTTGGTAAACCAAGTCAAATAGGGTCACAAGTTGTGGACAACATCATAGACACAATTGTTGCTGACCCCGGATCAACAACTGTTATTGATCAAAACAGCCACATAATCTATGGTCTTCATGCCGGCATGACACAAGATCAGTTTGAAACTGACTATATACATTTCAGTGGTAATATGCATGCCGACTATACCTATGTTTCGGGTGTGTTCGGTACAGGTACACAAGTATCCATTATTGACGGAACCGCCAAAGCAGTATTGGAAACTTATACCATCGTTATTTTCGGTGATGTAAACGGGGACGGCAACATTGACAGCATCGACGCAGGTAAAATAGTTGATATTCAAAACTATATGACGAGCTGGGACCCGGTTGCCGATGCCGCGTTTTACAAAGCTGCTGATGTAAACGGTGACGGCAATATAGACAGTATCGACGCCGGATTACTGGTCGATTCTCAAAATTATATGGCTCAAATTGACCAGACAACAGGACTTGCGGGTTGAAAATCAAGGTAAGCAATTAAGTCTTTTGCATAAACAAAATCGGGGGCAGATTTTCATCATCTGTCCCCCGATTTGTTGTAACTTATAAACCTTACGCTCACTCCATCAGCATAACCATAACCGCTTTTTGCGCATGGAGTCTGTTTTCCGCCTCTTCGAATATCTCCGCGGAGTGTTCTTCAAAAACCTCTGCGGTTATTTCTTCGCCCCTGTGCACGGGCAGGCAGTGCTGAACCACGCAACCGGGATTGGCCACGCCTAAAAGTTCCGCGTTCACTTGGTATATGCCTTCGAAAGCGGCGCGGCGTTTTTCCTTTTCGTCCTCCTGGCCCATTGAAGCCCAGACATCGGTGAAAATCACATCGGCGTTTTTCGCCGCTTCAAAAGGATCGCGGCAAATGGTGAATTCCGGGTAGTCCTTTGCGAAGTCAAGAATTACCGGGTCCGGCTCATACCCTTCGGGGCAGGCGATGCTCACGCTCATGCCTGTTTTGAGGCCGCCGACGATAAGAGAATTAGCCATGTTGTTGCCGTCGCCGATGTAACACATTTTTAAGCCTTCAAGCGCGCCTTTGTACTCTCTGACGGTCATCAGGTCAGCCAGCACCTGGCACGGGTGGCTAAAGTCAGTCAACCCGTTTATAACCGGAATATTACCGTATTCGGCAAGCGCTTCTACCTCGCTTTGGTCAAAGGTGCGGATCATGATGCCGTCAATAAAACGGGACAAAACGCGGGCGGTATCCTCAACGGGTTCGCCGCGGCGGATTTGCATATCCGAAGCGTTCAGAAACAAAGCCTGCCCGCCCAGCTGGAACATGCCGGCTTCAAAGGAAATTCTTGTGCGCGTTGATGATTTTTGAAATATCATCCCGAGGCTTTTGCCTTCCAGCCTGCGGTGCGGTATTCCGTTTTTCTTTTCATATTTCAGCTGATCCGCAAGGTTGAGGATTTCCAGAATCTCCTCACCTGAAAGATCAAGCAGTTTCAGTAAATGTTTCATGTTGTTCCCTCCGTTTCGGCAGCCTTATCATCCAATGCATTTTTTAGGATTGCAAGCCCCTTGTCTATTTCCTCATACGTTATGACCAGCGGCGGCAGCAGCCTTAAATACTCTTTAGCTGTTAAAATCAGCAGCCCGTTTTCGACACATTTTACTACAACTTCTTTGGCAGCCTTGCTTTTCAGTTTGACGCCGATCATCAGCCCTTTTCCGCGGACACTGTCTACCTCATCAAAACCCTCAAGCTTTGCTTTGATATACTCACCCTTTGCGGATATTTCAGCCAGAAACTTTTCATCAATGCAGTTAAGCACTTCAGACGCGCCCGCGCAGACAACCGGATTGCCCCCGAAAGTCGAACCGTGCGTGCCGGCTGTGAGCACACTGCCGAGTTCCTCGATGCAAAGGCAGGCACCAATCGGCAGACCGTTGCCCAAGCCTTTTGCCGATGTAATGATGTCCGGCTTTTGGCCGGAATGCTCCCATGCGTAAAGCTTGCCTGTTCTGCCGACGCCCGTCTGAACCTCGTCGTCGATGAGCAGGATGTCCCGTTCTGTGCAAAGCGCTCTTGCCGCTTCAATAAAACCGGGGTCCAGCGGCAACACGCCGCCCTCGCCCTGAATGATTTCGATAAAGAGCGCGCAAACATCTTTGTCCAATGCGGAATCCAGCGCTTCGATGTCGTTTGCGGGCGTATATTGGTACCCTTCCGGAAACGGATGGAAATATTTGTGATATTCCTTCTGCCCGGTTGCGGTGATGGTTGCCATCGTTCTGCCGTGAAAAGAGTTTTCAAGCGTCAGAATCGTTCCCCTGCCCTCGCCGTATTTGTCGAAGCTGTATTTTCTCGCAAGCTTTATGGCGCATTCATTCGCTTCCGCGCCGGAGTTTGAAAGAAAAACACGCGCGAAGCCCGACCTTTCGCAAAGCTTTTGAGCCAGCACTGTCTGAGCCGGGTTGTAATACAGGTTCGAAATATGCTGAAGTTTTGCCGCCTGGGCACTGATGGCGTTCACCCATCCCTCATGCGCGTAGCCGAGAGAATTGACGCCGATGCCGGCTGTGAAATCAATTAATTCCCTGCCGTCCGCATCCTGCAGTGTCGCGCCTTTTCCGCTGACAATAGCCGTATTGAAACGGGCATAGGTCGGCATAAAGTGTTCCTGCGCGGTTTGTTTTATTTCATCAAAATTCATATCTTCACCAACATAATTTATTTAAATGAACATCGTCCCGACGCCTTCGTCCGAAAGCATTTCGATTAATATCGCGTGCGCAACCCTGCCGTCGATAATGGTGGTGCGTTTAACGCCGCGCCGGACTGCCTCAACGCAGCAGTCAATTTTCGGTATCATACCGCCGGAAATGATGCCTTTGTTTTTGAGCGCCTGCACATCGCTTACCTTCACCTCGGGTATCAGCGTACTTTCATCATCCTTATCCCATAAAAGGCCCTTGACATCCGTTAAAAGCAAAAGCTTTTGGGCGTGCAACTCGGCCGCTATTCTGGCCGCCGCTGCGTCGGCGTTGATGTTGTAAACCACGCCATCCCCCGCTCCGATGGCGGAGATAACGGGGATATACCCTTTTTCAAGCATATCTGTAATGACGGTGACATCCATGCTGTCAATGTTGCCCACCAGCCCTAAATCTTCGCCGTCGGTTTTTTGGGAAGCTTTGATAAGCCCCGCGTCCAGCCCGGAGATGCCCAAAGCCCTGCCGCCGCGCTTGCTGAGGAGCTGAACAAGGTCCTTGTTGATTTTGCCGGCGAGCACCATTTGAACGACTTCCGCCGTTTCCTCGTCCGTATAGCGCAAGCCGTTGACAAATTTGCTTTCTTTGCCGATTTTTTCGAGCATTTTTGTAATTTCCGGCCCTCCTCCGTGAACGAGGACGACCTTGATGCCGACCAAAGAAAGCAGCACGATATCCGTCATCATCGTGTCTCTCAGTTCATCGGATATCATGGCGTTGCCGCCGTATTTAATCACCACGATTTTGTTGTAATATTCCTGAATATAGGGCAGCGCCTGCACCAGAATTTCAGCCTTGTCAAAATCAGATATATTCATGTCGCCACATTCCTTTCTTTTATAAGAAACTCCGGACGGTCAATGGCCGGTTAAGTCCGGTAGTCTCCGTTTATCTTCACATAATCGTAACTGAAGTCGCACCCGAAGGCGGATGCGGAACCGCTGCCGTCGGTCAAGTTTATATCAATAATAATCTCCGCTTCCGCTAAAACTTTTGCTGCCTTTTCTTCGGAGAAGTTCAGGGCCGCTCCGTTTTTGCAGACATCTATTGTGCCGCCTGCCGACTTGAATGCTATCGCCACACTGCCGACATCAAACCATACCCCCGCGTACCCCATAGCGCAAATGATTCTGCCCCAGTTGGCGTCCGCGCCAAACATTGCAGTTTTGACAAGCGCGGAATTGATAACGCTTTTCGCCATCACCCTCGCCGCGTTTTCGTCCGCCGCACCGGAAATAACACATTCAATCAGCTTGGTCGCGCCTTCGCCGTCCCTTGCCATTTCTCTGGCTACCTTGACGCAAAGTTCCGTCAGCGCTCCTTTAAAAGCATCGTATTCCGCGCCTGCGGTTTCAATCGGTTTGTTGCCTGCCTGACCGTTTGCTAAAATGCTTGCCATGTCGTTCGTGGAGGTGTCCCCGTCAATGCTGAGCATATTAAAGCTGTTGGAAACGGCCGCCGCCAAAGCGGTTTGAAGCATGGGGGGTTCTATTGCCGTATCGGTTGTGATAAAGCAGAGCATGGTTGCCATGTTGGGGCATATCATCCCCGAGCCTTTGGCAATCGCCCCTATTCTGCAGGTTTTGCCGTCGACAATAAACTCCACCGCATATTCCTTTTTGCGGGTGTCCGTTGTCATGATGGCCTGCGCCGCGTGGTCGGAACCGTCAGTGTTTAATCCGCCGACCAGTTTATCAATGCCGTTTGTCACCGGTGTCAGATTAATTGGCAGACCGATTACACCTGTTGAAGCGATGATGATATCCTCCGCCGGAATTTTTAAACCGGCTGCCGCGATATCCCGCATCGCTCTCGCTTTTTCGAGCCCGTCTGCGTTGCAGGTGTTGGCAATCCCGCTGTTGCAGATTGCCGCCCGCGCGTGCCCGTTCGCAAGGCTTTCTTTGGTGACGGTTATCGGCGCGCCGAAAACAAGATTCTGTGTGTAAACAGCCGCAGCAGTGCAGTCGGTTTCTGAAAAAATCAAAGCCAGGTCGCGCTTGGATTTATTTCTGCGGATGCCGCAGTGTATGCCGTTGGCAAGGAAACCTTTCGGCGCGCAAACGCCGCCGTCAATAAAATTAATCTGTATATTTTCTTCTGTTTTTTTCATTTTATCTCCCAACTAAAATGCCGGTGGTATAAAATTCAGCCCCGCAGCTTCCGGCAAATCAAAAATGATGTTCATGTTCTGCACCGCCTGGCCGGCCGCGCCTTTCACCATGTTGTCTATCGCCGAAACGATGATAAGGGTTCCGGTGCGTTCATCAAAGTGCAGTGAGATATCACAGTAATTGCTGTATTTTACGTCTCTCAGATTCGCGGTTTCGCCGTCTTTTTTAAGGCGCACAAACGGCTCGTCCTTATAGAAATTTTCGTATTCTTCGCGCACCTGAGTGAACGTTACCCCGCTTCGCAGCTTGGTATATATTGTCGAAACAATTCCGCGGTTGACGGGCAGCAGGTGCGGTACAAAAACAACCGTGATTTTTTCGCCCGCCGCGTCGGAGAGCGTCTGCTCTATTTCCGGTGTATGTCGGTGAGTGGCTATTTTATAGGGCGAAAAGGCTTCGTTGCAGACGGGGAAATGCGTGGTATCCGAAGGCGCTCTTCCGGCGCCTGTTACGCCCGATTTTGAATCAATTACAATCCCGCTCTTTTCAGCCATACCGGCTTTCAGCGCCGGGTAAAGCCCGAGCGCGATACTTGTCGGGTAGCAGCCGGGATTGGCTAAAATTCTGCTTGCTTTAATTTTATCTCTGAAAAGTTCCGGCAGCGCGTAAACCGCTTTGCCGTGCAGTTCTTTTTCGGTAAATTTCCCGCCGTACCAAAGCTCATAATCCGCTTCATCTTCCAAACGGAAATCAGCGCCCAAATCGATAAACGCAACGCCCTTTGCGAAACATTTTGCCGCGAAATCCTCCGACATACCATGGGCGACACAGGCAAAAACCACATCGCTTTTTTCAATAACCTCTTCGGTCGAACAGCAGACAGTGTCGCAAAGCCCCTGCATGGAAGGGTATACCTCGCTGAGCGCTTTGCCCTCAAAGCTCACGGAACCTAACGCCGTTATCTCCGCCTGCGGGTGATTCAGCAATATACGCACAAGTTCAACGCCCGCGTAACCTGTGGCGCCTATGATGCCGACTTTTATTTTATCGTTATTCATATCTTCACATCCCGCGTCTTTTCACGCAATTATCTAAATTGATTGCCTCATAAACACCTTCATCAAAAAGTCCGCAGACTTTTTTATAATCCTCAATCGGCAAGGTTTCCAGCGTAACGCCTTTTTCTATACAGACGGCGACAAGTTCGCCGGTTGCTTTGTATGCATCCCTGAACGCCAGGCCTTTTGAAACAAGAAAGTCGGCGCAGTCGGTTGCATTGATAAACCCGCCGGCCGCCGCGCGGCGCATATTTTCGGGCAATGCCTTCATGGTATCTATCATCGGGATAAACGCCGTGAGGCAAAGCTTTACGGTATCCACCGCGTCAAATATCGCGTCCTTATCCTCCTGCATATCCTTGTTGTAAGAAAGCGGCAACCCCTTCATCACGGTTAAAAGCCCCATCAAATCGCCGAACACTCTACCCGCCTTGCCTCTTACCAACTCGGCAATATCGGGGTTCTTTTTTTGCGGCATGATGCTCGAGCCAGTTGAAAAAGCGTCGTCCAGTTCAATAAACTTGAATTCCCACGAGCACCATAAAATGATCTCCTCACAAAAGCGTGAAAGGTGAACCATCAAAATCGAAAGTGTGCCTGCTAGCTCAAGACAAAAATCCCTGTCGGCAACCCCGTCAAGCGTGTTCTTTGAAAAAGATGAAAAGCCGAGCGCCTCCGCCGTCATCTGCCGGTCTATCGGGTAGGTGGTTCCTGCCAGCGCTCCGCTGCCCAACGGTGATGTGTTCATGCGGCGCTTTGTATCGGCCAGCCTGTCTATATCTCTCTTAAACATTTCGATATAAGCCGAAAGGTGATAGCCGAAGGTAACCGGCTGCGCGCGCTGCAGGTGGGTATAACCGGGCATGACCGCATTAGCATATTCCTCCGCCCGCTTTTTAAGCACAGTTATCAGTTCTTCGAGCTGCACGTTAACCGCATCGCATTCTTTTTTGAGAACCATTTTTATATCCACAGCAACCTGGTCATTTCTGCTGCGGGCGGTATGCAGGCGCTTGCCCGCGTCGCCGATCCGCGCGGTCAGGGTTGCTTCGATAAAGGTGTGAATATCCTCGGCGTCGGCGTCAATTTGCAGCTCGCCGCTTATTATTTCCGCCTTGATTTTATTAAGCTCCGAGATGATTTTTTTACTGTCGGCAGTGCTGATAATCCCCTTCGCACCGAGCATTGCGGCATGGGCAATACTGCCGTCGATATCCTCCCCGAACATGCGGCTGTCTGTCGCTATGGAGGAGTTAAAGTCGTTTGTTTTTTTATCCGCTTCCTTTGAAAAGCGTCCTGCCCACAATTTCATAATATACCTCTTTGTTGTAGGGAACGCATTGCATGCGTTCCGTTTAATTACCGGTTGGCGAGGCGGAACGCATAAAATGCGTTCCCTACTTATTTTTGCGTTCTTGGTCCAAAATTGCTCTAACTTTAATCGGCAAGCCGAAGAGGTTGATAAAGCCTTCAGCGTCGTTCTGGTTGTATACCTCGTCCTTGTCAAAGGTCGCGAACGCTTCGCTGTAGAGCGAATAGGGGGAGGTTACGCCCGCGTTTGAAATGCTGCCTTTGTAGAGTTTCAGACGGACATCGCCGGTAACGGTTTCCTGCGTTTTGTTAACGAAGGCGTCAAGCGCCGAGCGAAGCGGCGTAAACCATTGGCCGAAATAGACGAGCTCCGCATAGCGCAGGGCAAGAATTTCTTTGTAATGCTGGGTGTCTCTGTCGAGCGTGATGGTTTCAAGCACTTGGTGCGCTCTGTAAAGAATCGCCCCGCCCGGGTTTTCATAAACACCTCTGGACTTCATGCCGACCAGCCTGTTTTCAACCAAATCCACCAGGCCGATGGCGTTCTTGCCGCCGATTTCGTTGAGCTTGTAAACCAGCTCGACCGGACCGAGTTTTTCGCCGTCAACGGCTAACGGTACGCCTTTTTCAAAAGAAACGGTGACATAGGTTGGTTCATCGGGCGCCTGCTCGGGCGAGACGCAAAGCTCCAAAAAGCCGGGTTTGTTATATTGCGGCTCATTTGCCGGACTTTCCAAATCCATGCCCTCGTGCGAAAGATGCCAGAGATTTTTATCCTTTGAATAATTGGTTTCGCGGTTGATTTTAAGCGGAATGTTCCTTGCTTCGGCGTAGTCTATTTCTTCCTCGCGGGATTTGATATCCCATATCCGCCAGGGAGCGATGATTTCCATTTCGGGCGCGAAGGCCTTTATGGTGAGTTCAAACCGGACCTGGTCGTTGCCTTTGCCGGTGCAGCCGTGGCAGATGGCGTCGGCACCTTCCGCTTTCGCGATTTCGACAACCCTTTTCGCGATGATCGGGCGGGCAAAGGATGTGCCCAACAGGTAATCCTTTTCATAAACCGCGCCGGCCTTCAGGGTCGGGAAGATATAATCCTCCACAAATTCTTTCTTTAAATCTTCGATATAAAGCTTGGATGCGCCGGTTTTTTTTGCCTTCTCTTCAAGCCCTTCCAGCTCGGTACCCTGACCGACATCGCCGGAAACGGCGATGACTTCGCAGTTATCGTAGTTCTCCTTCAGCCACGGTATAATGATGGAGGTATCCAAACCTCCCGAATACGCCAAAACAACCTTTTTAATCTTTTTCATTTCATAATCCTCCCGAAAAAATAATAATATACGACATTATACACTGTTTATGCAAAAAATCAAGCATTATTTTGAGTTTTTATTCATTTTATGCTTTTATTGGCAAGTTAAACAAAACGCCGTTCGAAAACGGCGTTTATTCGTGTTATTTTATCAACAATCCGACTTTTTTCATCACCTTGTCCAGTGTCCGCTGGGAAATCCGTGTCGCGGTTTCGGTCCCCTTGTCGATACAGGCGTTCAAATAGGCCGTGTCACTGATCAATTCCTTGAACTTTTGCTGAACGGGGCGGAGTTCCTCGATAACCGCTTCGGCAACCGCAACCTTAAAGTTCCCGTAGCCCTTGCCGGCAAACTGCGCCTCAATCGCGTCAAAACTAAGCCCGGTGCAGCAGTGATAAATAGCCATCAGGTTGTTGATGCCGTCTTTCCCATCCGCGCAGCGGACAATCGCTTCGGAATCCGTAACGGCGCTTTTGAATTTTTTCACAATTGCGTCTGGCTCATCGAGAATTGAAATAGACGCTTTCGGGTTGACATCCGATTTGGACATCTTTTTTTCCGGCTCCTGCAAAGACATAACCCTCGCGCCGACTTTGCCGATGAACGGCGCCGGCACGGTAAAAGTCTTGCCGTAAAGCCCGTTGAAACGCTCTGCTATATCGCGGGTGATTTCGAGATGCTGTTTCTGGTCGTCGCCGATAGGCACAAAATCCGCCTGATAAATCAAAATATCCGCCGCCATCAGAATCGGATATGCAAACAAGCCGACATTGACATTATCGGCATGGGTTATCGACTTTTCCTTAAACTGCGTCATACGGGACGCCTCGCCGAACTGCGCGTAGCAGTTGAGTATCCAGGCAAGCTGCGCATGGGTGTTTATATGGCTTTGAACGCAGACCACCGTTTCATCCGGGTCCAAACCTATTGCCAGCAGGAGTGCGAACATTTCAAGCGTTTGCCTGCGCAGCAATGCGGGCTCGGGGCGGACGGTCAACGCGTGCAAATCCGCAACGCCATAGACACAGTCATATTCCTGCGACATTTGCTTCCAGTTTTTTAAAGCCCCCAGATAATTGCCCAGTGTGGGTGTCGCAGTCGGCTGTATCAGACTGAGTACTTTCTGTTTTTTCCCGGTTGTTTTTGTTGTGTTTTCCATTATATTGTCCTCCGATATTTGTAGGTGACGGGTTTTCCGTCCCGTTGATTATTTGAATTTATTCGCAACCGTTCCCAATATCTTCATACCCTTAATAATATTTTCATCCGTCGGCGTGGAGAAGTTGAGCCTGACCGCCTGCGTTTTTTCGCCTTCGTTTACCAAAAACGCCGAACCGGGCACAATCGCCACCTTGCTTTCGACCGCCGCCTTGCAGAAACCGAGCATATCGACGCCGTCGGGTAGATAGCACCAGACAAACAGCCCGCCTTCGGGGCGGTTATAACAGACAAAATCACCAAGTTCGCTGTCAATCAGGTCGCACATTAAATTCAGCTTGCCGCGGTAGATGCCTTTGATTTTTTCGATATGCGCCTCGAAGTCATATTTCTCCATCCAGTCGTTCACAAGCAGCTGGCAGAACATTGTTGTATGCACATCGCCCGCCTGCTTGCCAACGGTCATTTTTGCAATAACCGGCGCAGGCGCCACCGCAAAACCAACCCTGATACCGGGTGCCAAAATCTTCGAAAAAGAGCCCGCGTAAATAACGATGCCGTCTTCGTCCATGCTCTTGATGGTCGGCAGGTCTTCCCCCGTCACGCGTGTGTCGCCGTACGGGTTATCCTCCAAAATCATGACACCGTATTTTTTGGCAAGTTCGTAAACCGCCTTGCGCTTTGCCAAAGACATGGTCGCTCCGGACGGATTTTGAAAATTCGGGATAACATAGATGAAGCGCACATTTTTTTCTTCTTTCAGCGCCGTTTCAAGCTCATCAATGCAAAGGCCATCCGCTTCAATGTCTATGCCTCTTAATTTGCATTTATAAGAACGGAAACAATTCAGCGAACCGATGAACGACGGAGATTCGCAGATGATTGTATCCCCCTCGTTGCAAAGCACCTTGGTCGCCAAATCCATCACCTGTGTCGCGCCGCTTGTAATCATCAAGCTGTCAAAATCCCTGCCGACATTGTGTTTCTGCTTCATATAGGCGGCTACTCTTTGGCGGAGCGGTTCATAGCCTTCCGTAACACCGTACTGAAGCGCTAAAATCGGCCTGTTGGCAAAGATATCCGCGGAGATTTCCCTGACCGCGTCGATGGGGAAAGCCTCCGGCGCGGGGTTTCCCGCGGAAAACGGAATAACATCCGTATTGGCGGTGGCTTTTAATATTTCACGGATAGCCGACGGCTGCAGGGAGGAAATGCGGTTTGAAAATGTGTAATCCATGTTTTTCACCTTCATAAAATTGATTAAATTAAAGTATATCATATCATTCCGCAATTGTAAATTGTTGAAAGGTGTGTTAATATATTGGCTGGAAAATATTTTTAGGTAAGACAATGTTGAAAGAAATCTTTCAACTTCGGAAAACGTTCTCGACAACCAAACAGGATGGCTGTCGTTTCCTGCGGGAAACCGCGCTTTTTCAAATATAGAGATTATGTTAACCAGGAAAGGATATAAATCCAACATGAGCAAGAAATATGACGCGGTGCTTTTTGATTTTGACGGAACCGTTGCAGACACGGGCGAGGGGATTTTTAACGGAGTTTACCATGTCCTTGCCTCAAAAGGAATTGAACCGCCCGAACCGGAAAAAATGAGATATTTTATCGGCCCGCCCCTGCATGACAGCTTTAAAACCGTTCTGGGTTTTGACGATGAAGCCTGCGACGCGGCAATCATAAAATACCGGGAATATTATTCCGTGAAAGGCATCTTTGAACTGACCATGTATGACGGCATGGAAGAGCTTTTCCGCAAGCTGAAAGCCGAAAATATAAAGGTCGGCATCGCAAGCTCCAAACCCGAAGTTTTTCTGCAAAGAATTGCTGAGAACCTTAAAATGACAGAGCTGTTTGATGTTATCTGCGGGTCCGATTTTTCATATATCCATACCGACAAGAAAAAAATAATTCAGCGTGCCATTGAAAGCCTTCATCTGCCCGCCGGGGCTAAAGTGCTGATGGTCGGTGACCGGTCTTTTGATATTAAAGGCGCGAAAGGCGCAGGTGTTGACAGCGCGGGGGTGCTGTTCGGTTACGGCAGCCGGAAGGAATTCGAAGAAGCCGGAGCGGATTATATTGTGGCTGATACGGATGAGTTGTTTGAGGTAATTACGGGGGAATAGGTTTATAGTGAAATATTAACGCTCCGGATTTCTCCGGAGCGTTTTGTATTCAAATATATTTTTTTACTATCTCCAAAATTGCATTTCCGTATCTTATGCATTTATCCTCACCAAATCCGGATATCTTTCTTATATCTTCCAGCGTCTTTGGCATAGAAGCGATTATAGCTTCCAATTGCGTATTGCTAAAAACAAAATAGGCTTTATTGCCTTCCGCTTTACTGGTTTCAAGTCGATATTGCTTCAATTCTTTATAAAGCGGTGTGTCCTCTAAATTCGCATTGACCTGTACAGGCTCGACTTCTTTTGCTACCGTTTGATTTTTAATTGTTTCACTGTTATTGTTTCCGAGTGTTTCACTTTCTTCAATATGATACTTCTTTGTATAATCAGTTGTATTCGTTGTATGCCTGTCTCTTATACACATCTCCGAGCCCAC
>Ga0118677_10004218_pt1 | contig 26428 bp, 25 predicted proteins | sample AliMusrvi5mmetaG_FD_86154 | JGI IMG/M metagenome (GOLD analysis project Ga0118677, IMG submission 86154) | reverse complement strand
TAAAATAACCTACAGACTTAATTAAAATGGGAAAGAAGATAATACTTATACCGACAAGAATAGAAGCTCAACTGATCAAAAAAAAAGAACATATAATTATCTCCGGCATAGCAAAAAAAACTGTTAAAACATTAAAGGACCTCCATGGGTCCACACCGGTATCAAAAGCAGTGCTGATCGGCTTTGCAGGAAGGCTCGACGATAATCTGAAAATCAACGGCACATACAACATAACGGAAGTAACCAATGGTATCCATCATCTTAACCTTTCTGTCATAAGTAAAAAGTGGAAAAATGCACGCATTATAACTGTTAAGAACCCTGTTCACACCATCTCAAGAAAACTGGAACTTAACAAACTTGCACAACTGGTGGACATGGAAAGCTTTTATTTTACAGAATATTGTTTGCTGAACAATATTATACCTTACATGGTAAGGATAGTTTCTGATAACTGCGATAGAGCATTGGTGGATTTTTTCAAACCTTGTGCCTTTAAAGAAACAAAAGTGGAACTACAAAAGGCTGTTGAAGCTATTGAACAACAACTATCCTTGTAGATATTGCCTGAAAAATAGCTTTCAATATTCCATATAGTGGGACTGCAAGTATCATCCCAAGTATTCCCATGAGGCTGCTGCCAATAAAGATCAGTATTATTACAGTCATAGGATGTATATTTATCCTTTTTGAGAAAACAATAGGAATAATAAAAACTACGTCTATTAACTGCGCCAAAGCGTACACGAAGATGGTAAGCCACATTGCAGTACCGGTGTCACCATAAAAATAGGCAACCGCTACTCCGGGAATAGCACCTATTATAGGGCCAAGGTACGGAACAAGGTTAAACACTGCTGCAAACAAAGAAAGGAACAGAACATATTTTAAGCCGATCAGTATAAGACCGATGTAAACACAAAGACCAAGCACTCCGGCCTCTAACAATCTAGCCTGTATAAAACCTTCTACCTGCCTGTTTATATTATATATTAGAGCGGAGCCAGCCTCCAAATAACGATTGGGCAGCATATCCAGCAACCATTTTTTGACCTTTATTGCATCCCGCAATAAAAAGAAAGTAAAGAACGGTACCAGTATTATAAAGGCGATCAAAGAGGACAAAAAGGTAGGGATGGAAGAGAACACTTTTTGAGCCAGCCCTATTCCATAGGATTCAAATCTTTGGACTAAACGTAAATCCTCTAAGAAAACATAACGTCCTGCGTAATTTCCTTCCCAAAGTTTTATTTTCTCAAGGGCATGAGAGGCGATATTAGGAAACTCAGATTGAAAATTTTCTACCTGACCAATCAAACCATTGTAGGATTGTTGGTACAGCAAAAAAACTATACCTGCCAGCAAAAGGTAGGCAAGCAGTATTCCCAGCGATCTAGGTAATCCCCATCTCTCGAAGGTGTTCATTAAAGGGTATAAGAGGTAGGAGGCAACTATAGAGATAAGTACGGCAGCCATTATCATCGGAACATGAAGAAGGACCACTATGCAAATAACCACAAGAGCAACAAGAAAAGAGAATCTAAAAAAAACTTCTCTGTCTGTTTTGTTCTTGAATACTACCATCTAAGACCTCGCTTTCTTGATTTCTTCTGCAGCATCTTTTAGACGCTCAGAAGCAACTTTGGCAAGTCTAAGGCACAATTTGACACCGGTGCTGGGATGTTGTTTTATAAGTTCCATAAAATCCGGTTTAAAAAAAGTAACAATCAAGGAGGGCTCTATTATTTTTGCAGTGGCAGGTCTTATATGTTCCTCGTCGATAAGCGCAAACTCTCCAAAAAAATTTCCAGAGACAAGGTTCTCTATAACTGTTGTTTTCTTTGTTTCCTTATCGCTCTTTCTATCAACAAAAAAACTTTCTTCCTCTATTGCCACACTTCCGGATACCAGAACATATACGCCGGTTCCAGGCTGGTGCTGTTCAAAAACATTTTCTCCTACGGTGTATTTACGAACATGGAGTCTGTCCTTTAGATATGCTAATTCTTTTACCGAGAAACTCTCAAAAAGATAACAGTTCTTGAGTGCTGCAGCGACGGCTTCTTGTTCTCTATTTTTTTTGAAAGGATTCGCCGACCATAAAAATTTCATAAAAGCCTCCCCTTGGAACCAGTAACAATGACAAGATATATCACGATTGCTTTTTATTGGCTATGATGATAACTCTTTGCTAGGTAAAAATTATGGGTGGCTCCTTAAAAGCTCTTAGACCTTTTCTTATGTTAGCAACGCTAGTTCTCACTGTCGTTGGGGCAGCGCTTATGATGCCATTAAGGCTTATAGGGATAGGACTTGATTACTATGTAATGCTTGGGTGGGCAAAAATTACACTGTGGATATACCAAATAAAAGTAGTCCGCATGGGGGAAAGATCAAAACAGCCAGGGATAATAGTAACGAACCATATTTCGTATTGGGACATACTTACAATAGCAGCAACGTACAAAGCATTCTTTGTTTCCAAAGCATCCGTAAAGAACTGGCCCCTAATAGGATGGGGGGCAAGAATGGTTAGAACTATTTTTATCGTCAGAGAAAAAGTACACAGTGCTGTAGAGATATTGAATAGGGAAGCACTTAATTTAATCAATCATAACCAAAGCGTAGTAATGTTCGCAGAGGGAACTACGTCCATAACTCCTTGCCTGCCATTTAAGAATGGGGCTTTTCACATGTCCATGAATACTGGCAAACCCATTAAACCCATCGCTGTTTACTATAGCAGAATGGACCTTATAAGATGGATAGATAAAGAATCGTTCGTCCCGCATCTTTTCAAAATGAGCACAGCTCCAAAAAGCGTTTGTTATATTTACGAATGTTCATTAATATTCCCTAAGGATTACAAGAACGTCAACGAAATGAAAGAAAAATGTCAGGCTATGGTGCAAGAGAAGATAGACTTCATTAAAACTGAGATCCTTGGAGAAAAAAATTAATGATACCACTATTCAGCAATGCCGAGTGGAGCAACAGTAAATATATAATGGGTATCGTTGATAACCCTCAAGAATTGGATGAAGTATATAAGTTAAGATTTGATATATTCAACACAGAATTAGACGAAGGTATTAAGGAAAATGAACTTACTCAAAGGGACATAGATAAGTTCGATTCTGCCTGTGACCACCTTGTAATAAAAGATCTGGAGTTCAATAAAGTAATAGCAACGTACAGGATACATCCAAGCTGGAAAATGCATAAAGACGGATTTTATACTGCAACAGAGTTCAACATTGCCTCACTTAAACTGGCAGCAAGAAGAACAATAGAGGTAGGAAGAGCATGTATCCGTCCTGATCACAGGGGGATGGCACTTTTGGTACCTATGCTTTGGATGGGGATTAGGAAGTATTGTGCCCAAAATAAAGTGGAGGCAATGTTCGGCGTTGCAAGTATCCCAAAGTGCACACCGGAAGAATTGACGGCGCTTTATAATGATCTGGTAGCTAAGGGAGCTCTTATAGACGACGGAAAAGTCACTCCTCTGCCAGAACAAGAGGCAAAACTTGTAGCAAATGCTCCAGAGACATATAGGAAGGAACTATTGGGAAGCCTCTTAAAAGGATATATTAAGATCGGAGCACATCTTTTGGGAAGGCCTGTGTTTGATCCTATATTTAGATGCTATGATTTTTTTGTATTACTTGAAATGAAGGAGGTTGATTGGACCTTTGTTGATGCCTTCTCTAAATTGATCAATCCTTAGAACCTGTAAGTTTAGCCTTAAGTATGGCCCAATAATCTATTCTTTTCTTTATTTCTTTTTCAAAGCCAAATTCGCCTGGTCTATAAAAAACTTTTTTTCTTAAAGCTTCTGGTAAAAAAGTTTGCCCTGAGTAATGTTCTTTGTTGCTGTGGTCATAATCATAACCTTCTCCATAACCAAGTTGGTCCATTAATTTTGTTGGGGCGTTCCTTATGTTCAGAGGTACAGGTTCGTTCCTGGTATCATGGATACTATGTTCCACTGCCTGAACAGCCATGTATATACTGTTCGATTTTGGTGCTGTGGCAAGATACACAACACATTGAGCCAAGGCAGTGTTACACTCCGGAAATCCCAAAAAATGCACAGCATCTTTTACTGCAATGGCCTGAACAAGAGCCTGTGGGTCTGCAAGACCAACATCCTCGCTGGCAAACCTTATCAAACGTCTTGCTATATAAAGAGGGTCGGCCCCTCCTTCTATCATTCTTCCAAGCCAATAAAGTCCAGCCTGAACATCTGACCCTCTCAATGATTTATGCAAGGCAGAGATTAAGTTATAGTGCTCTTCTCCACCCTTATCGTAAGCGATCTTTCTGGTACTCAATGATTCTTTTACAACGTCAAGGGTTATGGTCCTTTTGCTATTTTTACCCTTCTTTGTTCCAAGAGTGGAAAGCTCCAAGGCATTCAGTGCGGTCCTTACATCACCATTGGAAATATTGACAAGAAATTTGAAGGCATCATCATCAATACTTATGTTGTATGAACCAAGACCACGTTCCACCTCCTGTGAAACCCTTTTTAGTATTTCTGCGATATTATCATCGCTCAAGGGGTTCAATACATATACCTGACACCTGCTCAAAAGAGCGCCTATTATTTCAAACGAGGGATTTTCCGTTGTAGCACCTATTAAAATTATGGTCCCTTTTTCAACGTGAGGCAGTAAGGCATCCTGCTGTGCTTTATTAAAGCGATGTATCTCGTCTATAAAGAGGATGGTGTTAACACCATATACCTTTATATGTTCTTCCGCTTGTTCAATGATCACTCGAACTTCTTTTACTCCCTGAAGCACTGCACTAAAGGCACTAAAAGGCTTTTTGGTTATGTTGGCTATCACCCTAGCCAGAGATGTTTTACCACAACCAGGAGGTCCCCAAAAGATACAACTGCTAAGACTGCCCTCTTCCACAGATCGACGGAAAAGCTTTCCCTCACCTACAAGGTGATCCTGCCCGACATATTCATCAAAACTTCTGGGCCTGAATTTTTCTGCCAATGGTTGAGTGGTCAATTTATATGGACCTCTTTATTTTGTTCTACCGACTTAACCCATTTGAATTTTGATAATTCAGTTTTTATTTTTTCCAACCCGGGGTCATCCTTTTTGGGGTCGGTAATTATGTGCGCAATATTTTTGCTTATCATCTTTACTTCACAGTCTTCTATTGCAGACTGTATCTCTTTCTGTGCCGCAGAGGGATCCTGCTCCGTGTTATCTATGACCACAACATATTCCCTGCTTATCACATTATCGGTAACGGACCTGTTGTGGTTAACTCCTCCATGGCAGGAACATCCAATAACAGAAAAGAAAAGAGCACCACTTACTATAAAGAATTTCATATTATTCCTCCACTACTGACTAACCACTGCGGTTAAACCGCGTGGAACATTTATATAGTTTACAGCGTTGTAAGCATTTATAACCTTGCCACTCACAGTGGTATCGGCAAGAGAAGTTACAACAGCCCCGCCATACATTACGGCGTTCTTTACATCTAGATACGTATAACCTGGATTGTTGGCCCAAACAAGGGCCGCAACACCAACTGCATAAGGAGTGGCCATTGAGGTCCCACTTTCTATTTTATAGAAGCTATCATTTGTGTTCCACGCACTCCATACATTTGTTCCTGGAGCAGCAACGTCCACACTTGTTGCACCATAGTTAGCAAAAGTCGCTCTCTGGAACTTTTGGTCCAGCGCAGTAACACATAACACATTGTCTTGTGTATAACAGCAAGGATAAGTTTTTGTACCAGCATCAACGTCATAGGCACTACCATCGTTCAAATAGCCATTACCGGCAGCAGCAACAATAAGTATTCCTGCCTTTTGGGCATCTGTTATTTTTGTAGAAAGAGCAGCATCTACAGAACCATATAAATTGAAACTTGCATTTATTATGTTGGCCCCATTATTTATCGCAAAATCTATTGAAGAAATTATTGTAGTCGTGCTACCTGTTCCGTCGGAGCCAAAGGCTTTTAGCGCCATTATATTCACTCTCCAACAAACTCCGGTCACTCCCTTTGAGTTGTTACCTTGTGCCCCTATGATGCCTGACACATGGGACCCATGCCCATTATCATCAATAGGATCATTGCTGCTGTCGTGATAATTCCAACCATGGTGCGGGTACGAAACGCCGCCATTCCACATATTGGCAGAAAGATCCTCATGCGTATACCTAACTCCTGTATCGATAACCGCAACGATTATAGAGCTACAGTCTGTTATTATTCCCCAAGCATCCTCTGCGTCAATATCATCCCCGAGGTTACCTGGGTTATTGGCGTAAGTTGCCCCAGGAACATTCTGAGGAGTATTTTTTAGCCCCCACAGCTTTGGTGCAAAATAGGGATCATTCGGTACTACCGAAATATGGTAAATATAATTAGGTTGTGCGTACTCTACATCAGGGTTCTGGGCCAATTCCTGAACAGCCTCCATAACATCCTTGTCCTTGTCTATTTTTATCACTTTAAGGTCCGAACCGGCGATCTCGCTCACGTTTGCATAAGCAGAAATACTGGAGGAACTCTTCAGTTTTACTATGACCTCACCAGGGACGTACTCTGCAAAAAGAGAATTGGTAGCAAAAAGTAAAGTTGAGATAAATACAAGTTTGTTTAGCATGATCAGCCTCCAGCGTTCACAGCGATCTGTTCAGATGGATCGCTGGTTTTTTTTATACCGTTCACTATACCGTAAGCAGCTATCCTTATGAACCACACTCCCCCTGCCAATACCAGTTTGGTGGAAATTGGAGCTGTGGAACCAGAAACATAAGAGACATCTGTTTTGCTGGCACTATTTATATCAAAACTGGATTGTTGGCTGTAATACAAGGTATAACCGCCTCCGGTCATATTCACTACTTTATCTTTGTTGGCACTCCAGCTTACTGTTACCTGTTTGGAGCCACCTCCTCCTCCGCAGCTAAAAAGCAACACAGCGACTAAAAACATGGATATTCTGAAAAATTTACTCATTTGGGCCCCCTTTTGTCGAAGTTTATCAGAAAAAATACTTTACCCCAAATAAAAACAATACTACCTTAATACATGTTAATACTCGAATTTTGCGGAGGGTGGTATGAAAAAGCTCCTATCCTTAATAATAATCTCTGCGGTATTTGCCGCCTGCTCGCTAGGACATAAGGATGATAAGAACGTCCTGAATGTTTACTCTTTGGAGGTCATTCCGGGACTGGACCCAATGACCATCGCCGATAGACACTCGCATACAGCGGCAAGACAAATATATGAAGGTCTGTACGAATACCATTATCTTAAAAACAACTTCGAGATCTATCCTGTTCTTGCAGACGGGATGCCGGAGATAACCAACAAGGGACTAACGTATACCATTAAAATTAAAAAAGACGTTACGTTTTCCGATGACCAATGCTTTAAAACAACCGGTGGTAAAGGCAGAGAGCTAATTGCTGACGATTTTATTTACTCTATAAAAAGGATGGTCCTGTCTCCTTATACAAGAACTTTTTTCTTCAATAGCATTCTGTCGGACCTTATTGTTGGCCTAGAGGACTACAAAAAGGCCGTCGAAAAAGATCCTTCCAAGATCAATACAGAAATCTCCGGTATGAAAGCTCTTGATAAGTACACTATACAATTTAAGTTAAAAAGAGCCTCCGTTTATTTTCCTGGTATCCTTACCCGCCCCAATGCCTTTGTAGTTGCTAAAGAGGCTGTAGAATACTATGGAGCTGATTTCAAGTTCCATCCTGTTGGTTCCGGTCCTTTTAAAATGCAGGAATGGGAGAAGGAATCGAAAATAGTTTTGGTAAGGAATCCCAACTACAAACATGGAACGTACCCTACAGAAGGAGCACCGGAAGATAAAGATAATGGAATGTTAAAAGACGCTGGAGCCAAGATACCCTTCCTTACAAAAGTAGTCAGGTATATTTTAGTGGAAGAACAACCTAGATGGCTAAATTTTAACAGAGGATTGCTGGATATCGTCATACTGGACAAAGACAGTTACTATGATGCCTTCCCTACAGGTAACAAACTTGCAGATAATTTAAAAGAAAGGGGCATTAAGATTATAAGGACCCCCCAGTTGGATACCTATTTCTACTTGTTCAACATTGAGGATAAAGTAGTTGGAAAAAACAAATATCTGCGTCAGGCAATAAGCCTTGCCTACGACACACAAAAACATAATGCATTGTTCTATAACAATCAGGCTTACGTAGCTAATTGGATATTGCCTCCAGGACTGTTTGGATTTGACTCTGCGTACAAAAATCCATATACTCAATACAATGTCGAAAAAGCAAAGAAGTTGATGATAAAAGCCGGCTATCCAAATGGAAAGGGACTTGCACCAATAACGATGCTAATACCCGACTCAATTGCGTCCAAGCAAATGGCAGAATACTTTGCAAAATCAATGGAAGATATTGGTATAAAAATAGCACTCCGTCCTATGAATTTTGGGCTTCTTTTGAACGAGTTGGAAAAGGATAGGAACTTCCAAATAGTTTCATTAAAATGGAGAGCGGACCTTCCGTTCCCAGAGGATTTCTTAAGGACCTTCTACACAAAAGCCTTCTCTCCTGGACCTAATCATGCAAAATACAGTAACGCTGAATATGATAAACTCTTCGAGAAAGCAGCTCAACTGCCTCAAGGCAACGAAAAGCTACACATAATAAACAAGATGAGGGACTTAATAGCGGAACAGGCTGTAATTATCCCCTTGGTCAATCCTGTACAGATCTCCCTGACGCAACCATACGTTTATAATTACAAGCCACATGTACTCGTAGGCGATATTTATAAATATGTAAAAATAGACGTGGCACAAAAAGAACAAGTGCAGAAAAAATTTTACAAGTAATACTGCGCTACATATAGGGCCCGGACAAGCGAACAGTCAACGTATGCTTTTAATCGTCCACTAACCCAAGAGTGGGTAAGCTCCCTACGACCACTGCCCATAAAATAATTTAAGCCTGAATTTAATGTCCTATGTAAATGTTAATAAAAATTTTACTGCACTGTAGCATTACATTGCTTAGGGGCGTCTGTTCTTGATAGAGCCTTGTAGCTTAAACATAAATATTTTTGTGCATCGCTAACATCAGAGAATTTTTTTAGTGTATCTTGAGCTAATGTGATGCACTTGTCGTAATCACCGAGTTGATAATACAAAGCTATTAAACTCAGATATGCCTCTTTATTCTTAACGTACCTTAAAGTTGCATTCAACTGCTGTGCCACAGATCTTAATTTTTGCATATAGGTTAAAAGGTCCTTTGACAGCTGGTCATTAGGAGCAATTGCCATAGTATTTTTTGCAAAGGACTCTAGCTCTTTCCAGCGCCGTTCTTCTGCATACAGTTGCAACATTAGGTGTCTGGACTTCATAAAAGAGGGGGACAAGGCAAGGCTAAGCCTTAGGGCTGTTTCTTGGTCCTTGTATCGTCCAACACTGTGCAAAAAATCCGCATAATAATAGTAGGGTTCATACCAATTCTTTCCGATCTGTATTGCTTTAATGAAGTTGGCTTCTGCTGCATTAATATTCCCTTGGGCTTTTTGTGCTATTCCCATATTGATGTACAGCAACGGATAATTTGGAGTGTAATTCATGGCCTCAAGATAGTAATACTCTGCCTTGTTGTAGTTCCCTTTTTCCATTTGTGTGAGTCCGTAGTTCATCAAACCTCTGCCGTTCTTTGGACTTTTTATAGTTACGTCCAACCATAAACTTTCTTCACTGTGCCAGATCTTATTTCTATTGTAGACGCCTATAACATTGGCGGTAAGGACAGCTATCATGAAAGCAATTATTGACCATCTTATTTTTAAGGACCTAAAACTGTAAAACAATAACTTTAAAGACCAAGCCGCTGCAATAACAAGTCCTACAAAAGGTAAATACATTCTGTGGTCATTTATAACCTCTGCCAAAGGGACTACCCCGCTGGACGTTGGAAGACAGGCGACAAAAAACCAGAGTAGACCAAAAGCCAAAAGTTTTGTGCTCTTATTTTGTAGAAGGAACCAGATGCTAACTAAAAGTCCTGTAACAAAGCTAAATCCTATGAGCACTCTTTCATCCAATAAGCTTTTAGCAACAACCCAATCTGTGTCCGCACTGAGGTTAAACGGAAAAATAAAAGAAATGAAATAATGCAGCATGGCATATGGCTGCGTTATAAAGTAATCCCACCTACTATTTAGGCTTGGGTCATATGATCTCGAAAGCATCAAAAATGAAAGTAGCCCCATTACAACAGCCGTTAAAATACTGGGGCAAAGCTTTTTCCAGAACGGTTGTTTTTTGCTCTTTTTTTCGAACAGGACAATGTATATCAAAAGAAAAAAAGGAAAGATCACAGAGGTCTCTTTTGCCAAGACGGAAAAAGCTGCTGGAATAAGATACAAATAATATTTTTTTGATCTCTCGGAATAGAGATAGAGGTATAAGGCAAACATCATCAGGAGCGTGGATAAAATATCTGAACGGGCACTTATATAATTAACCGTTTCTGCAGTAGCAGTATGCATGGCATACAAGGCAGTAGCAAAAAGAGCAAAATAGCGATGACGATCTAGTAATTTAAGAAAGATGAAATATAAAAAAAAGCACTGTAACAGGAACAAACCAAAGGAGGTTATATGGAACAAGATCGGGTTCAGTCCACCACCTGTCCAATAATCAAGAGCATAACTTGTAGTCAACAGAGGCCTATAGGATTGGTTCTTCGGCTCGACGCTAAACGTTTTTGAATTAACAAAAAATTCAGGGATATTCTTTAGACTTGTTATATAGGGATTTTCTTGAATACAGTGCCAATCATCAAAATGAAAGGCGTTGTCAAAATGGTTCAAATAGGCTAGTATCGTCACTAGAACTACACAAACAACGGTAGACGTAAAAAGCCAGTTTTTCTTTGCCATTACGAATTAGAATAACACGACAGGAGCATTTCCTCAATTGTTTAAAACCACCGTCATAATCTCCGCTTTGAACCCGCCAAAGTCCCTTATTGATCTAGTGAAATCATTAAAGACCGGTGGATTTAAAAAAATAATTACTGTTAACGATGGTAGTTCAAAGGAATCTCAGGAAATTTTTGATGCAATAGCGGGACTTGGAGGCACAGTCCTTAAACATCCCATAAATAGAGGGCAAGGGGCTGCAATAAAAACGGGAATGGCATATGTTCTGCAGAACCATCTGGAGGCAACAGGGGTAATAATGGCCGATGCAGATGGACAGCACACTGCCAAGGACATTATAAAAATAGCAAAACTGCAACAGGAGGATCCGGAAGCAATAATCCTGGGAGTAAGACAAATAAACTTTTTTAAGATCCCTATTAGGAATTTTATTGGTAACTTTGCAGCAAAAATATTTTTCAGATTGCTTACAGGAAAGAACATAGCAGATACACAATGTGGACTACGGGCGGTACCAACGTCGCTAATACCTAACTTATTAAGTCTTAATGGGCAAAAATATGAATATATGACACAAATGCTTCTTCAGTTAACAAAGTCTGGCGCAACCATTATACAAGTTCCAATAGAAACCATTTATGCTTTGCACATCCACTCACACTTTAGACCTGTTCGTGACTCCTTTTCTATAATACGGATGTTCTTTAAATAGTGTTACTCGCCCCTTAACGCATCTATTGGATTAAGAGCAGAAGCTTTTTTGGCTGGCCAGATCCCGAAGATTACACCTATTGCTACAGAGAAGGAAAATGATAGAACAACTGAGCTTATTGATATTAAAGTAGTCCAGTTCAATATATAGGTCATCAGCAACGTCGTAGAAACCCCAAGAATAATACCTAATACGCCTCCAAACAAACCTATAACGCCTGCCTCTGTTATGAATTGTGACATAATATCCCTTTTTCTTGCGCCAACAGCTTTGCGAAGCCCTATTTCTTTTGTTCTTTCCGTTACAGACACCAGCATTATATTCATTATGCCGATACCACCAACCAACAGGGATACCGCGGCAATTACAGCCAGTAACATGGACATAACGTTGCTGGTTTCAGACATTGCACTCTGGATATCTGCCATATTCCTTATTTGGAAAGCATCCTGTTGTTGCGAAATAGGTATGTTATGTTGTTTGACTACGAGGTCGTTTATATCAAGTTGTGCTTGCGCCATGTCTTCAGGGTTCGCTATCTCTATATCTACGTAATCGATATAATTCTTACCGAACAATCTATACATAGCAGTAAGTGAAGGGACCACAATTACATCATCCTGATCCCTAAATCCTGTAGCTCCCTTTTCTGGAAGTATGCCTATTACCTGGAACGACACTTTATTTATCTTTATGAATTCACCAATTGGGTTTTGATTACCGAACAGTTCCTTTACTATTGTCATACCTATTACAGCGACCCTACTTCTTACCTTGTTCTCTGATTCAGTAAAAAAACGCCCTACTTCTGGAGCAGAAGCATGCATTCTTGCATAAGAACCGCTTGTTCCCAATATTTGTGTATTCCAATTCTTATCTTGAAAAGTAATCTGTCCCCTTCCGTTGACACCAGCAGCAGCTTCTTTAACCGCCGGCACTTTTTGCTGGATAAGCGTAACATCGTCCATATAAATACGAACTGCAGAGGCATCACTGCTTGAACGCCCAGCCACCCTGATGTTGCCAGAACGTAGAACAAGCAAATTTGAACCTAAGGAGGCCAGTTGTTCCTCTACAGCTTTTTTTGCTCCGGTCCCCAAGGCCAACATCGTTATGACCGCAGCCACACCTATCAAAATACCTAAGATGGACAGCGCTGTTCTTACCTTATTAGCTAAAAGTGTTTTAATACCTTCCTTAAAGTGTTCAATAAATTCCGTGATGCTTAATTTTGATGCTGAACTACCAAAGGAGCTCTTAGTGTCTTTTATTTTACTGAATTTTTGTAATCTCTCGTCAGATGTTATTTTACCGTCTTGTATCCTTATTAAACGACCTGCTTGTTTTGCAATGCTCTCTTCATGGGTAATAAGTATAACCGTGATACCCTGCTCATTTAGTCCCCTTAAGATAGAAAGTATCTCTTTACCGCTACTCGAATCAAGATTACCTGTAGGCTCATCAGCAAGAATAATTTTAGGACTATTTATAAGTGCTCTGGCTATTGCAACTCTTTGCTGTTGGCCGCCGGACAATTGTTGCGGTCTATGGGTCATTCTGTCGCTCAAACCAACCTGTTGCAATAATTTTTGTGCAGATTGCGGATTCAGGGTTCCCTTAGAATAAAGCAGTGGCAATTCTACGTTCATAAGGGCGGTCATTCTTGGGAGTAAATTAAATTGTTGGAATACAAAACCAAAAACTTCTCGTCTTAATATCGCAAGTTCATCGTCGGTAAGGCCACTTACTTCGCGCCCATATATTTTATAAGAACCAGAGCTAGGAGCGTCCAGTAGACCTATAATATTCAATAAAGTAGATTTACCAGAACCAGATTGTCCCATTATGGAAACAAATTCTCCGGGCTCTATGCTTAGAGAGACATCGTTTAGGACAACAAGGCCTTCCTCTGTTACTTGATACGACTTGAAAATATTTTTAAGTTCGATCACCATTAATTCTTTTTCCTAGCTGGAGAAAAAGGACTGCTTTGTTTTGTTTTATCTTTTTTAAGTTTGGCTATAAGCACAACATCATCCTTTGTAAGACCTGAGGTTATTTCTACGTTCTTACCGTCGGTAATGCCGGTCTCTATTTTTCTCTCAATTGGTGTCCCAGAATCATGGTCTTGTATGAGTACGTAAAAATAATTGTCCCTATTCTTGATAGCCTCTGAAGGTAATAATAACACATCATCCTTCGTATTGATCAGGAACGTCACATTAGCCGTCATACCACTGAGCATGAACTTAGGTGTCTTGTGAGGAAGAACATCTACTATATACGTGGTGACGTTACTTATGGTCTTTGCCTCATAAGCAATAGTGTCAACATAACCCGGTATTACCTCAGTTGGATAGGCATCAAGAATTATATCTGCTTTTTGTTTGCGATGTATCTTTGCTATATCTGTTTCATCCACCTGCGCCTTGACGGTAAGTCTGTCCGACATTACTAGAATAGCGTCCGAGGTGGTAAAAGTTTGTCCAGGCTCTATATTCCTTGCTATTATCATGCCGTTTATGGGAGCCAACACGGGAGCTGGTTTATAATATTCTTCCCATTTTTTTTGCTCTTCTATCCCACCTGTTCCTCTTGCAGCGTCTACTAATGCTGCTCTTTCTGTGGAACTCATTACAAGCAGGACATCCCCTTTTTTAACGAATTGACCTTCTACAACTACTATCTTCTCTGCTCTTCCAGGAACAGGGGCTTTTATCTCTAGACGATTCTCTGGTTCAACAGAGCCTGTGCTAAGTACTGTTATTTTTATACTGCCAGAGGTAACCGGGATCTTTCTGAACCCGTCATTATTAGAGCGCATTCTAACTATTAGCACGATAGCTACTGCGACCACTAATATTGACGAACCAATTATGATTAGCTTTTTCTTTCTTGTTTTCATTGTATAACTCCCTTACCCTGTGTATTCAGCCACGTTGCTTCTGCAATATAGCGATTCAATACCGTTTGCACGGCTGTTTTTTGTTTAGTTATAAGATCGGTCTCTATTATGTCCCAGTTCTCAAAATCCATTAGCCCATTATTATATTTCCCTCTGGCTATTATAGCTCTTGTAGATGCGGCGATTACATATGATTCATATACTTTCACTCTTTCTATGGCGTCTTTTAAAGAGTTGTAAGCCTGCCTTAAACTGTAAAGTAGCTGAAGATCTGTACTATCTTGGCTAAACATCGATGCTGATAATAAGGAAGCTGAGCTATATGTACCAAAAAGATCCCTACCTCCATTAAAAAGAGGAAAGGTCAGACCTAACATTGCAGACCAACCACTACTTGGGAAAGGCCATCTTGAGCCCTGTTGTGTTATGCCTCCGACAAAATCCAGCGATGGATAAAAATTGGAACGTGCTATTGTGAGATCCGCCTTATTAATTTTTACCTGAGCCTGCGATATTTTATATTGAGGTGTGCTCAAGGCCAGCTGTTCTAAATTAATATTATTCTCTGGCTCGTTGTTAGGCATTTTATCGTCAATATCAACCTCACCCGCAAGTTCCTTCCTTCCAAGGACTGCTGCAAGCTGTTGTCTAGATGATTCCACTAAACGATTAGCTTGATCATTATCATATACAGCTTCCTCTAAAGAGGCTTTTGCCAAAAGGTAAGAACCCTTATTTTCCATTCCTCCTTCAAAATGCAGCTTAACAAGATTAAGGTTATCGGTTCGTCTTTTAATTATATCTTCGGTTAGTTTGACGAAGTTCTTTGCATAAAGCACTTGCGCATATGCGGACATAAGCTTGTAACTTACTGTTGATCTAATAGACTGGTAACTTGCTTCCTGTGACTCTATATTGCCTTCAGATTCCCTTAATTTACCTACACTTTGAAAACCATTAAAGATATTTTGACTAACAGTCAATGATGCTGAATATGAAGGGTTGGTGGTAATAAAATTCGAACGACTACTACCTTTATCATAACTCCCATCTAGACCTGCAGTAACACCAGGAAGATATTCGCTCCATAGAGCTTTTCTTTTGTATTTGAAAACATCAACATTTTCTCTGGCGGCCTTAAGGTCAGGATTATTAATTGTTGCCTCTTTTATGCAAGTATCCCAAGTAAGGACATCTGCTGAATGTAATGGCGCAAACAACGAAATTAAAATAAGTATAAACATATTAGTATGCCACCGTTATACCACCCGCAGAATCCGCATCAAGTCATATTAATAGTAGTGACAGAGTTTTGATAGGGTATTATAAGTGAGGGCAATAGTTCAAACGGAGGTTAGACGTCAAAATGAACACAAAGTTATATAAGGAATTGGTGCTAAAAACAGAATCTAAGGACTTTGAAGCAATATCGTCCAGGCTTAAAGATAAAAGAACGTTAAGACTATTGCACGGCTCCTGTGGTATAGCTACAGAAGCCGGAGAACTACTTGATGCTCTAAAAAAACACATCTTCTATGGTAAAGAAACAGATACCGTAAACATAGTGGAAGAAGTTGGCGACCTTATGTGGTATTGCGCCATTATATTGGATGAACTTAATGTTGAATTTGAGGATGTGATGGAAAAGAATATCAATAAATTGAAGGCTCGTTATGGCGAAAAATTCAGTGAAGAATCTGCAAACACAAGAGATCTAACTAAGGAAAGAAAAATACTGGAAAAATGAAACAGCCAAATTGGACAAAAGAACTTAACATTGCTGTAACTGTTTGTGATGAGAACGGTGTAATTCTGGAAATGAATGATAAGTCCTGCAAAACTTTTGAAAAACAAGGCGGTAGCAAACTATTAGGCACCAATTTACTAGACTGTCATCCTGAACCAGCAAAGTCTAAAGTAAAAGATCTATTAGCAAATCCAAGAGCCAATAGTTACACAATAGAAAAAAATGGCGTTAAAAAGTTAATATACCAAGCACCTTGGTTCGAAGCTGGAAAGTTCAAAGGCTTCGTAGAACTATCAATGGAGATCCCATTCGACCTCCCCCACTTTATCAGAAGCTAGTAACAATTAATGTTTTAAGCTTTGGCCTAGATTTATTTTATGCTCACAGTCTCCCGTTCGCTACCATTCTAAGATTCGCCGTATTCATTGGCTAGCCCTCTAAGGGTCCGGGCAAGCGAACAGCCAACGTGTGCTTTTGTAGACGGCGAACCTAAGAATGGTTAGCTCTCTTCCGACAAGTGACCCTAAAATAAATCTAGGCCAAAGCTTGAACGTTACCTGATACCGGAACTTAGTATTCGCTCCAGGGGATTATTTCTAATTTGTTGGTCTTGTAGAACTCTATGGCATCAACCATCTGCGTCGCTATTTGGAGGTTCGTTATAAGCGGTATTTCAAAATCAACTGCGGTCCTTCTTATTGCATAATCGTTTTCCAATTCGCGTCTTAAATTGTTCTTTGGGATATTTATGACAAGATCTATTTTTTTATTCATAAGGTAGTCCTGCACGTTAGGTTCCTTTTTGTCCAGGGGCCAATGCAGTGTTGTTGTTTCAAGGCCATTGTTCTTTAAGAAATCGCCCGTGCCTGGAGTGGCAAAAAGTTCATAACCCATTTCTTTTAATTTTACAGCACGGCTTAGGAATTTTATTTTGCTTTCCATTGGTCCAGTTGAAAGAAGTATAGTTCTTTTAGGTATTTTAAACCCTACAGATATAAATGCTTTTAAGAACGCTTCATTTATTTCATGACCAAGACACGCAACTTCTCCAGTAGACGACATTTCCACACCCAATATCGGGTCTGCACCTTTTAATCTTGAGAAGCTGAATTGTGATGCTTTAACACCGACGTAATCAAGGTCAAGAGATGATTTTTCTATAGGCTTTACATCCTCACCCAGTATAGCCCTTGTGGCGATATCTATCATATTCTGTTTAAAGATCTTTGAACAGAAAGGAAAACTTCTTGAAGCCCTTAAATTACACTCAATGACCTTTATATTATTCTCTTTTGCAATGAACTGGATATTGAATGGCCCTGTTATATGCAAAGCTTCCGCAATTTGCCTTGCGGTCTTTTTGACTTTCCTTGTTGTTTCTATATATAGACGCTGTGCAGGTAGCATTAGCGTAGCATCACCACTGTGTATGCCAGCATTTTCTACGTGCTCTGTAATAGCGTATATAAGTATTTTGCCGTCCTTTGCTACGGCATCTACTTCAACTTCTTTTGAGTTTTCTATGAATTTTGTTATCACTACAGGATACTTTGCATCTACCTGTGAAGCTTCTTTTAAGGACCTCTCTAAGGATTCATCATCCCAGACCACGTTCATTGCAGCACCGGAGAGGACGTAGCTGGGCCTTATAAGAACTGGATACTCAACCTTGTTTGCAAACTCTTGTGCTGCTTTTATACTTGTAAGTTCTTTCCAAAGAGGTTGCTCAACACCTATCTTGTCCAACAGCTCAGAAAATTTGTGTCTGTTCTCTGCCCTATCGATATCTTCAGGTGAAGTCCCAAGGACACGAACATCTACCTCGTGCAATCTCATAGCAAGGTTGTTAGGTATTTGTCCGCCCATTGAAAGGATTATACCTTTTGGGTCCTCGAATTCATAAATATCCAAAACGCGCTCAAAAGTCATTTCCTCAAAATATAATCTGTCACATACATCGTAATCTGTGCTAACCGTTTCTGGGTTATAATTTATCATTATGGTGTTGTAACCAGCCTTTTTTGTACTGGTAATAGCATTAACGCAACACCAGTCAAATTCGACGCTGCTACCTATTCTGTATGCACCACTACCAAGAATTGCCACACTATTAGTGGAAGGTTTAACATCATGCTCTGTTGCATTATAGGTTGTGTATAAATAATTAGTTTTTGCAGGATATTCCGCTGCAAGTGTATCTATTTGTTTTACGAATGGAGTTATGCCAAATTGTTTTCTTAATTTTCTTACTGCATGAAGATCAGTCTTTTTTACTTTTGAGATTTGATAGTCGCTAAAACCAAGTTTTTTTGCTTTTAACATCATTGCTTCATTAAATTCACTAGCAGCTATCTCTTTTTCTGTATCAATTATATTCTTTAATTTGTAGAGGAACCATTTATCTATTTTTGTTTTATCGTGTATTTGGTCGACGGTCCAACCCTTCTTTAGTGCTTCACCTATTGCGAAGATCCTATTGTCTGTTGGATGTTCAAGTTCTTTTTCTATGTCGTCAAACGATATTGAATTTTGAGTAAAGCCGTGCATCCCTACGTTTATCATTCTAAGCGATTTTTGCAGCGCTTCTTCAAAAGTACGCCCTATGCTCATTACTTCGCCCACGGATTTCATCTCGCTGCCAAGACGAGTATCGACTTCCTTGAACTTCTTTAGGTCCCACCTAGGAACTTTAACTACGACGTAATCAAGTGCAGGTTCAAAACAAGCTTTTGTAACTTTTGTGATGTTGTTCCCTATTTCCGTCAGAGAATAGCCCAATGCTATTTTAGCTGCTATAAAAGCCAGCGGGTATCCTGTTGCCTTTGATGCAAGAGCAGAACTTCTGGAGAGTCTTGCATTAACTTCTATTATTCTGTAATCCTCTGACTTTGTGTCAAAAGCATATTGAATATTACATTCACCTACTATGCCTAAGTGCCTTATTACTTCTATAGAGATGCTTCTTAGTTTGTGATATTCTGAATTTGTTAAGGTTTGTGATGGAGCTATGACGATACTTTCTCCAGTATGGATACCAAGTGGATCAAAGTTCTCCATGTTACAGACAGTAATACAGTTGTCGTAACGGTCCCTTACAACTTCATATTCTATTTCTTTCCAGCCCCCTAACCACTCTTCAACAAGCACTTGTGGAGCTGTAGAAAAAGCCTCCTTGCATCTTTTTGTTAGTTCGGCCCTATCTTTGCATATACCAGAACCCCTACCTCCAAGAGCATAGGCAACCCTTATCATTACCGGATAACCAACACTATCGGCGTAGTTCACTGCCTCTTCAAGGTTAGTAGCTGCAAAACTCTTTGGGCTTTTTGCATTTATTTCGTTCAGACATTTAACAAACAGATCTCTGTCTTCTGTATTTTTAATTACCTGTATGCTTGTACCAAGTACGTCCACAGCATATTTTTTTAACACTCCTAATTCATCAAGTTCAACACCACAATTAAGTGCTGTTTGCCCTCCAAAGGCCAAAAGGATGCCATCGGGTCTTTCTTTTTCTATTACTTGTTCAACGAACTCTGGCGTGACCGGAAGAAAATATATTTTATCTGCAAGGCCTTCTGTTGTTTGTATAGTTGCAATATTTGGATTTATGAGTACAGTCTCTATTCCTTCTTCCTTTATGGCTTTTATAGCTTGTGTCCCGGAATAATCGAACTCGCCTGCCTGACCTATTTTTAAACCACCGGAGCCCAGTATTAATATCTTTTTATATTTCATTTCTTTATTATCTCTAACAATTTATCGAACAGGAATTCAGTATCTTGTGGTCCAGCAGAGGCCTCTGGGTGAAATTGGACAGAAAAGAACGGTTTTGTTCTATGTTTTATCCCTTCGTTAGTTCCATCATTCGCATTAAGGAACCATGGTTCCCAATCGGACGGAATTGAGCTATCCTCTATGGCAAATCCGTGGTTCTGCGACGTAATATAGCAACGTTTTGTACCAATTTCTATGCATGGCTGATTTTGACTTCTGTGCCCATATTTAAGCTTATAAGTGTTGCCACCAGATGCAAGAGCGAGCAATTGGTTGCCAAGGCAAATTCCCATTACAGGCCTGTTTCCAGTCAATGCCTTTTTAAGATTAAGTATTGTTGCTTCACATTTTTTGGGATCGCCTGGCCCGTTGGACAAAAATACAGCATCAGCATCTTCTTTGTTAAAATCATAGTCCCAAGGAACACGTATAACGCTGATGCCTCTTTTAACAAGGCATCTAATTATGTTATTTTTTACACCACAGTCTACCAATACAACTTTGTATTTACTATTTTTATCGCCATAAACTATTTTTTCGTTCGTGCTAACAAGACTTACAAGATTGTCCTTATTAGGGTCATAAAGAGGAACATCCACGTCATCAAAAACTATTTTGCCCAGCATGGTTCCTTTTTCGCGAAGTATTTTTGTGAGGGCCCTTGTGTCTATGTCATATATTGCTGGTATTTTTTCTTGGATCAACCACTCCGACAAACTTTTTTTGGCATTCCAATGGCTATATTCGAACGAATAATCAGCGACTATCAAACCAGAAACATGTATCTTATCCGATTCAAAATTTTTCAACATGCCAAGTTCAGTTTCCGGACCTGGTATTCCGTAGTTACCTATTAATGGATATGTAAGTGTAAGTATCTGTCCCTTATAAGAAGGGTCTGTCAGCGTCTCTGTATAGCCGACCATACCGGTGTTAAATACGACTTCGCCAGAAACGCCCTTTGTAAAACCAAAAGACTTTCCGTACAGGACTGTATTATCTTCAAGGATTAATTTTGCAGAGGTTTGCATTTTGTTGTTAGCACTTAACCTTTAGTTTTTTAAGATTCTAAAGGACGTCATTAAAATGTCAACCTTTTAACGGGGTTAAGTCATCCTAAATACGTAGCATCATAGCAAGTGTGAGTATGTTTTCGGCTTTAGTCAGATCTGGTGTCCAGCCAGAAACTAATGAGCCTGAAGCACCTTGGTTTCCTCCTGGAGGTGTAATTCCTCCTGGTCCAGCAAAGTAAGGAACACTTGCATAACGATGGTTAAACTCTAATCTAAATGTTATATTTCGTGTTGGCATGTAGTCTGCTGTTGCTTGAGTATCCCATGCCCAAAATTGATCTCCTGGGTTCTCTGTAAAGTAAGGGGTTCCTGAACTTGCTGTTGCTCCATTAATTGGTGGAAGTAATACTAGGTAACGCCCTGGATTCTTGATAGCTCCACCTCCAAAAGTAAATCCGAAATGATCATGAAAAAACCATAGACGATTGTACGCCATAAAGCCTATAAAATATTGATTACCGCAGCTAACTCCTCCACCAGCCTCGCAGCCAGCATCAATAGTAAAGGAAGCAGCTGCTTTACTTATTACTGCTTCCTGATTATCTAAATATTTCAGCATTACACTATCATCAGTGTGAAAGCGTTTCCTGTGAGAGTTGCCAAGAGTATCCGTTCCGGCATATTGGTTACCAAGAACAGAGAACCATCCATTGGGACGATAGAGAACCTGTAGACCAACACCGGGCATATTATTGAACTTACCGTATGATTGCCAGCCATTAACGATCCATGGTTCAATTTTGAGTTTATCACTAACAAATATTTGTACACGTACACCATTAAAGAACCAAGGCGTATTTGATGATACATAAGAAGGCTGATAAGTCCAATTATCAAAATTGTAGTAACTCCAAAGTCCTACATATGACATGAATATACCTGCCTGTATGTTAATACCGTGTAACGCATTAATATGATAAGAAGCATAAGCTTCTGATATGTATCGATAAGCATCAGCCAATGACCACTGCCCACGTGAAGGACTCGCATCATTACGTGGAGTAGTTGTAGAATACATTCCGAACTGCGTCATTAAGCGTAACCCAACATTTTTATAATTGAAGTCTCCGCCTACACCGATTTGAGTGATTTGTAATTCATTGCTGCGGAATTCTTCGCTCGAGCCTGAAATAGTATTATCCGCAGGATGGTTGAACGAATAATTAAAGGCAGTGTCTAGTCGTAATTCTGGAACAAAATACTTGGTGGCAAGTGGGCTGTCTTCTGTAGGTCCATAGTTACCTGGTAGCCAGGAAAAATCTGCAAAAGCAAACGGAACACTAGGTTCTTCTGCTACAACTGCGACGGAACTCAAGCAACAGAAAGCAAAGCTCACTAAAAGTGTTAACATGTTTTTTTCATTTTTTTCTCCTACAATGTGATCATTATCCCCCACTGAGTATAAAAAAAATGTAAATATTTAATTATTTAAAGAAATTATGGTGGGGCCAGATAGGCCCCACCATACGAATTATTTATAGATATGCAGACTCACCGTGCAAGGCTTCGTCTAGACCTTTTTCTTCTTCATGTTCTTCAACCTTTACCTTTGTGAAAAGGTTAATGATAACAAGAGAAATATATGTGAACCCGAAAGCGTATATTGATGCAGCCGTTACTGCGATCGTTTGCTTAAAGAAGAATGATGTCCCTCCACGCAACAAGCCATCTGCTCCAGCTGGATTAACTACTTTACTTGCAAATACACCGAGTAGGATTATACCAAGAGTACCACCAACTCCGTGAACACCCCAAACATCCAAGGCATCATCCCAGCCTCTTTTATTCTTGTACATAACAGCAAGGTAACATGCAAAACCTGCGATAATACCTATTGCTGCTGCAACCGGAGTGCTAACATATCCTGCAGCAGGAGTAATTGTTGCTAGACCTGCAACCGAGCCTGTAAGAAGCCCTAGGAACTTCGGCTTTTTTTCTACTATCCAATCTATCATAAGCCAAGTTGCTCCTGCAAAGGAAGCAGCCACGTCGGTATTAAGGAATGCCAGACCTGTTATAGCGTCAACCTGAAGCTCGCTCCCCGCATTGAATCCATACCAACCAAACCATAACAACCCTGTTCCAAGCGCAACAAGAGGGATACTATGAGGGCCATGCTCCTTGACTTTTCTTTTACCAACATACAATACAGACGCCAACGCTGCCATACCGGCGATAGCGTGAACAACTATACCACCTGCGAAGTCAAGAACTCCCCACTGGTGAAGCATACCGCCACCCCAGATCATATGAACGAATGGGAAATAAACAAATAGCAACCACGCATTAAGGAACAACATATATGCACCAAATCGTATCCTGTTAGCAAAAGCACCAGTTATTAACGCTGGTGTAATAATAGCGAACATCATCTGATACGCAATAAACACGAATAAAGGAATACTATTATTGCCTAAGAATGCATCATTCAGCGATAATCCTCTCATAAACGCCATGTCGAGGTTACCTATTACTCCTCCAACATCACCACTAAAACAAAGTGAATATCCGCATACAAACCATAGTACTGTCGTTGTACACATTGATACAAAGCTTTGTATCATAATACCAAGAACGTTCTTTCTTCCAACAAGACCGCCGTAAAAGAAAGCCAACCCTGGCGTCATAAGCATAACAAGACTAGTCGCAAGCAACATAAAACCGGTGTTACCAGAATCAAAATGCATAAACCCTCCTAAAAGATCTTTTGTTATCTTGGAGTGGATAATATCAGGTTACTGCCAGGATAAAATTAGGGATAACCCTTTAATTATTACTAGTAAAAATACCTATATATTACTAATGCCTTCTCTAATAGCATACTTGGTCAATTCAGCAACGCTGTGGAGGTCAAGTTTTTCCATTATTTGATGGCGGTGTGCTTCTACTGTTTTAGAGCTAAGACCAAGCTCTGAGGCAATTTCTTTTGTAGCCAAACCTTCTGCAATATATTTTAAAACTTCACGTTCCCTTGTTGATAGAACGGACCTTGTAGAAAGATAATCTTTAACAACTACTTCTGTTATTTTAGCGCTTAAGAATATTTCTCCACTATAAACTTTTCTTATAGCAAAGAGTAATTCCTCTGCTGCACTATCCTTGAGAACATAGCCTAGAGCGCCTATATTAAGAGCTTCTGTAACGAACCTACGATCAGCATGCATAGATAATATAAGGACCTTTGTTTTGGAGCTATGCTTAAGAATTTCTTTTGTTGCTTCAATACCGCTTATGTCTGCCATAGAAATATCCATCACTACAACGTCGATGTTATTCTGTTTTGCCTGTTTGATGGCAGAAGTTCCGCTATCTGCTTCTGCAGCAACTCTCATATCTGATTGCTTTTCTATCAGGGATTTTAATCCTTCTCTGACCATTTTGTGGTCGTCAACCAGCATAATAGAAATATCTTTTTTCATATATTCACCTCTACGGTAGCGTGCGTACCTTTTCCTAATGACGACTGTATCAAAAGACGCCCTCCGTTATAAGCCAGCCTTTCCCTGTTACTTAATATACCAAAACAACTATATTCTTCTTGAATGTTCTTAAAACGTTTTTGTATATCAAACCCAGAGCCGTTGTCTACAACATGAATAAGAAACTGGTTGTTTGAAGCTTTTTCCATTTTAATATTTATTTTAGATGCTGAAGCATGTTTTACGGCATTCACCACCAGTTCGTTAATAGCCCTAAAGATGATTATATTGTATTCATCAGAAAGTTTAGGCATCTCATTCAAACCAACAAAATCTATATTAATTTTATATTTTTTTTTGGCCGATTCTGTAAGCCATTCCAGAGCAGGAACAAGTCCAAGCTCATAAAGAGTAGGCGGAACTAGCTCTGCCGTCAGCGTACGGGTATAACTAATGCTCTGATCAGCAAGGGTGACAAGATCATTAACTGTGCTATCAAGGCCGGAAAAGATAGCATTCCCTCTTAGCGATCTCAATTTCATTTTTATCATTGCTAAGGCTTGCCCCAAATGGTCATGTAGGTCTGCAGCAATTTCTCGACGTTGTTTTTCTTCTAACACAGAAAGCTTGTGTGCCATTGCTTTATTCAATCGTTGTTCGTATTTTACATAATCAAAGAACAACTCGAGTTTTTTGGTTAACATATCAAGCAGTTCATGTGTTTGCGGAGTAGCAGAAGAATTGTTATCTATAAAACAATTAAGAAACTCACTTGAGTACATTTTATTCTTTAGCAACGAATCTCCTATTTCAAATTTATTCTCATCAAAAATTATCTGTATCCTAATAGGTTCATAAGGCCAAAAATCTTGAATGGTCTTCAATATTTCCTTTATGGATAAAGCAATATCCTCGTGTCTTTTTAAAAGGACACTTGATACTTCATCAAGAAGAATAAAACTCTTTAGTTCATGTGGCATAAATTAAACTGGCCTTACGATTTACTAGCACTTTTTAAGTTAATAATCCAGCTTTGTATTACGCCGACAGTGAGATGGCTACTCTTCTCTAATGAATATCTGTTTTGAAAGCTTTTGTGCGACTCTTTGTGCAGGGTCGCGTTCCACTTTGTCATTATCAAAATAAATGTTCGTTTGAAAAGAAGTGGACGTTAACCAATATATGATCCCGTATTGTGTTTGGTCCATAACAGGATAAAAATCATTTAACCCGCTGATATCAATTTCTTGTCCTAACTGATCTGCTGTAAGGTCAAAAGTAAAAAGAAACCTTTTGTTGGTTACAGTAACGTAACTGCCCATAAAAATGACGTTGATCTTATTGCCTGTAACTTCCCCACTGTTACTGTTAAGTTCTACTTGCTCAGTAAAATTAGTATCTAGTTCTCCATCCACAGCCCCTAAAGTAGCTTGCCCAGGTATCTCAACTGTTGCACCTGCATCACCAGAACACTTTGTGTTGGCATATAGATATTGATATAAGGAGTTTCTACTTTATATAATTCCGAAACGCCTGTTCCTGAGGCTGAGATTACTACGCATTGAGTGGTGTATGTTCCATCGCTTGCCTTGCAAGTTGCTCCTGTGTCAAATCATCACCGCTAGTGGCATTGTCGTTTATAGCAGGGAGCACATGAATTGCGCATGATGAAATTGTAAAAATAAGTCCCAAAATACTTATCAAACTTGTTAAGTTTTTTTTCTTCATACGCTCCTCCTGAAATATTTACAAAGTACTTATCGCCTAATGTATAAAAATCCTTAATGTCCATAAATAATTATATCATAATATTAGTATTTAGTCAATATT
>Ga0118677_10004217_pt1 | contig 26435 bp, 22 predicted proteins | sample AliMusrvi5mmetaG_FD_86154 | JGI IMG/M metagenome (GOLD analysis project Ga0118677, IMG submission 86154) | reverse complement strand
CTGTAATGATCCGCCCTTTTTTATATACCCTTCCCAACGGTCTCCGGGTCGTTTGTGTCGAAATGCCGCATCTGCACTCCGCCGAGCTGGCGATATATTTTAAAGTCGGCGGCCGCAATGATCCCCCGGGACGGGAAGGACTGTCTCATTTTCTGGAGCATATCCTGTTCCGGGGTACGGCTGATTTTCCCTCCTCGCTGGCAATCGAATCCGCATTCGAAGCCATTGGCGGTGCTCCGAATGCCGCGACCGATGCGGAGTCAACCTACTATTATTCCCGGGTACATCCGGATGCGATCAAGCGGGGGATGGAGATATTTGCCTCGATGTTGACGCGGCCACTTCTGGCGGGAATCGAGATTGAAAAACGGATAATTGCCGAGGAAGCCAGGGAAGATCTGAATGAACAGGGAGAAGAGGTCAATCCGGACACTATCGTCAGTCGCCTGCTGTGGCCACGACACCCGCTGGGAAAGCCGACCGTCGGCACGCTCGAAAGTATTGCCGCCATAGATAAAGGTGACCTCGCGGGGCATCTGGGCAACTACTATGTGCCGTCAAATGCGGTGCTAGTGGTCTCCGGCCCGGTGACGAGCGACTCCATTATCGCCGCCGCCCGCGAAAGTTTCGGTCAGTGGGCGGATAAGCGCGTGCCGAACGTATTGCTCGTGACCCAGCGGCAGTTTGCGCCACAGGTCCGTTGCGTGCAGGATTCGGACAGCCAGATGAGTCTTCAGCTGGCGTTTCTCGGTTTTTCCCGCGATGACTCCCGGTTTATGGCGCTGCGCTTTCTGCGCCGTATCCTTGCCGGCGGCGGTAGCTCCCGCCTCCATCTGCATCTGCGCGAGGAGCTCGGCATCATTTATTCGGTTGACGGAGCGATTGGAGCGTATGATGAAACCGGTTGCCTCGCCTTTGATCTTTCGACGGCACCTGATACGCTGATCCCGGCGGTTGAGGCGGCGTTCGAAGAACTGCTCCGTATTACCACGACGCCGGTTCCCGACGAAGAGCTTGAACGGGTTCGAAATTCCTATATCTTTGACCTTGAGTTCAGCCGTGACTCTGCATATGAGATGGGGGGGCGGTATGGCTGGGGCGAACTGATGGGAGTGGTCAGAAGCATTGAAGAGGATCAGAACGAAGCGCGAAGGATCAGTGCCGCTGATCTGCAGAATGCAGCCCGGGCGCTTTTTACTCCGGAGAATCTGCGCCTGGTGGCGGTCGGGCCTTGGAAACGCGGCATGAAAAAGGCTTTGCGGGAACAGGTGGCGGCGTATCAGAGGCGATGCAGTGAAAAGGCGTGAATGGTGAATGGTCTCAGGCGGTCAGGCGGTCGCGGTCGAATTCTTTGCGTGTTCGGGTAATCGTCGAAAAAATGGCTTCAACGGCGTCATCCATATCATAAAAGCTGAAGCCTATGCCGGGGGCGTAGCGTTGTATTCCCCACGGTTTTACTCTTCTGACGACGGCAGGGACGGTGAAGTCGAATTCCGGGAAGGCAATGGTAACAATATCGCCGACATGAAACCTCTCCGCTTGTAAATCAACATTGAAAAGCCCGCCCCATGAGATGTTCAACGTAAAACCACGGATATCCTCGTTATTGTTCCGTATCATTGTTGCAAGGCTGACAGGGTGGCGCCGGAAGGCGCGCAGGGGGCGTGCTGCGTGGGCGATGCAGGTTTTGTGGAGAAAATCGTCGAGGCTTTTATCCTGTTTTGCGCTGCCCGGCATGGCCATCGGTACGAGCATGCCTCCCATCGCCCGTACGCGCAGGATCGGAAAAAAATTGGCAAGGGTATAGGCAACAATCTTTTCTTCACCCTTCGATTTTATTATCGAAGGAAGATCCACCAGGATGCCGCTGTAAAGCCCTTGCAGGGCAAGATTTTCCGCCTCACAGAAACTGGTGCACGGTACGGCGGTGACGCCGTTTTTGTTAAGGACAGCTACCAGGGCGTCCCGGATATCATCACCGTACGAAACCGCCAGTATCGGGTGGGAAGGTAACAGCATGCCTATTCTTCGATAGAAAGGGACACCATGAACCACTCTTCGTCCGTGGCAAATTTTAGCGTGATATTTTCAATGCATTGCCCGGAAGAAACAAAATAATCGGCGCCATTGACCACCGAAGGAGTGGAGAGCTGAATATCCGACCCTCCCTTGGAAAGGTGCTGTTTGAAGGAACCGGCCACCATGTTGGCAATTTCACCCATTGCATCATTGACATCGTCATCAATTTCAGTAACTTCCATGCCCAGCATCAGTGATGTGAACGAGATTGCGAGCGACCAGGGGAGATGGACGCTGACGAGTCCATTGTAGGATCCCGCCAGGCCGACCATGGCGGTCAGGCATTCTTTAAAATGGGTCGTTACATCAATCTGAATCGGCAGATGCATTAAATCCTCAACACCCACCATATTGATGAACACATCCTGAACATCCTTGATAAGGCTTTTAAGCAACTCATCTTCAGTCATATTGATTGCTGCAAGTGTATCAGGCTTCATCCCCATTATCTGACTCCTCCCTGGTATGTAAATGAAATCGTAGTGAAATTAGCTGGCAAAGCTGTCCCGCTCATCTTCCGAAAACATCCGGTCAACATCCATGATTATCAGGAGTCGCTCGGCGTGATTAAATACACCGGTAATGAATTCCTGGCCGACGCCTGCGGACTGCACCATTGTCGGCGGTGGCTGAATTTCGCTGCTGTGGATACGGATAACCTCCGAGACGGCATCGACGACAAATCCGGTGAGGCTTCCGGAGACATCCATCACCATGATGCGTGTCTGGTTGCTGTTTTCGGTTTCCATCAGACCAAAACGCTTGCGCATGGAGATGATGGGGATAACCTTGCCACGCAGGTTGATGACACCTTCCACATACGAGGGCGTGTTCGGCATTTTCGTTATGGTCGGCATACGGATTATCTCGCGGACCTTAAGAACCTCAACGCCATATTCCTCCTCAGCCAGCATAAAACTGACCAGCTGGATCAGCTCATCATGCCGTAAATTGTCGCTCGCTTTCACCAATGCGGTCGTGGACATGGGGTCTCCTTTCACACATTAAAACAGTAACTGATACAAATTATGGTGACTTACACTGATATTACAGTACTTTTTAAAGAGGTCAAGGTTAATATGCCGAATCCTGAATAGTCAGTTTAATTTGGCCGATTATGGCAATAATCGGCGCCAGGTCCTCCGGCAGATGCCCTTCAAGCAGCTTGAGGTGTGTAGGGTCCGCCGGAAGCTGATTAAACGTCGGGTCAACTGCTACCCAGTGATCGCCTATAAAGCTTTCAGCCCAGCTGTGATAGAGGAATCCCTTGCCATCCAGATACACCAGTCCGGAGACAAAGCGGGTCGGAATTCCGGCCGCCCGGGCCACCGCAGTATAGAGCCGGGAGTGTGTCTGGCAGTTGCCGGTTTTTGACTTGAAGCTTTCAACCGCACTGCCGCCGTCTTCTATGGTGTCTTTCAGCCAGTCAGAAGTCCAGGAGACCAGCGCTTTTACCAACTCTTCCTGATTAGTGATTCCGGCAGAGAGGACTTTTGCCAGTGCCACAATTTCCGGCGCTTCAGATTCGATTTTGTCGGCAGGTTTCAGCTGAGCCTCTGTCGGTTTTTGCAGCAGTGTCTCCGGAGATATCTTCGCGAGCGATCCGGTTTTAAAGGATATCCGGCCGGCGCTTGTTTTTTCCACCTGCTGGCCGCCGTCCTGCAGTAGCGGCATGGCATCATTCCAGCCGCTGATCTCAACCGCCAGGCCGGTCAGTTTTTTCACGTCCTTTATTGGCGGCTGAACGCGGACCAGGCTGAAATCGTAGATCAGATCTTTTTTGGCGAGGGCCCAGTCGCTGATAAACCCGCCGAGGGATTTCGGCGGTTCCGCCTTTGTGGTCACCAATCCTTCACGAACAGACTCTTCAAGCGTATTTCCCAGAGCGTCAACCCAGATATCGTTATTTACAAAGGGGTACAGGTTATTGCGGAGTTTGACTGCGGGAAGGCCTGCCGGCGATTTCTCTTCACCCAGTACAGTGATCTGGACGTCTTTGATTTTGAGCTCTTCCGGATCAAACATCTGGATTTTATATACTGAACCGGCGGCAGCCGCGTGCATCAGCGGATATAGATTTAAGGCCGGTCCAGGATATACCTCACCCTTTATTTTGAGCGTTTTATCGGTTACTTTTCCGTTTGATTCGTTTTTGATATGGATGGAGCTGCCGACGACCTTGCCGCTCAGGTGTGACGATGAATTGTTTACGGTCTGGTCAACATCAAATGAGCGGAGGGACAGGTTTTTTGAAACCAGATATGTCTCGCGCATTGATGCTTCCTTGGAAAAAGCCATCACCTTCATGCGGACACTTCCGTTACCTTCCATCCGGAAACCGTCATCGACGCGTTCTATCCGTTGTCGGTAAAAACCGACCCGCTCACTGTTTACGTAAATGCCGAACCAGCGCTCAGAGAGCGGCGGAGCATCAATTTTGCCAAGTGGGTGAGCCAGAGCGGAGAAACTCCCCGACAGTACAAATACACAGACTATAAAAAATCTCATCATTACGGCCATAAAATTCCCTTTGGGTGTGGATATGCAAGCGCCATCTGCCTTCAACACGTTATACCAGGCTGATTGCAGATGGCGCTATGGAGTGCGAAAGCAGTTGAGAGTTTTTGATTCCGGGTCTATGACTTGTTTTCCGGATTGTGAAGTTCGACCCGGTTTCTACCCTTGGCTTTTGCCCGATACAGAGCGTCATCCGCCTGTTTGATAAATCCGTCAACAGTCAGATTGCATTCGTGAGAATAGCAGGCAACACCCAGACTTGCGGTAAGGTGCAGCTTGGCAGGCGGGCCACTGAAGTGGGTGTCCTCAATCGCTATCCTGATTCTGTCCGCTGCAAGAACAGCCTCGTCCAGAGAAGAATCGGGCAGGATGGCAACAAATTCCTCGCCGCCATAGCGTGCGGCGCAGTCATAGCTACGCAGCTCCTTCTGCAGATGCAGCGCAACCATTTGCAGCACCGCATCTCCCTGCAGGTGGCCGAATTCATCGTTTACCCGCTTGAAATGGTCTATATCAAGCATAATCAGAGACAGGGGATTGCCTTTTCGAATACTGCGCTGCACTTCTTTGTCAAGCGCTTCCATCATGTAGCGGCGGTTGAACAGTCCGGTCAGGTGATCGGTGTTCGAAAGCTCAAGCAACAGCTCATTTGATCGTTTCAGTTCGTCCTGCAGCTTCTTCAGCTTGAGGTGAACCTTGACTCGGGCAACCATTTCCTCGTTATCAAACGGCTTGGTGATATAATCGTTGGCGCCGAGTTCCAGCCCCTTTATTTTGCGTTCCCGGTCGTTGAGGCCGGTCAGGATGATGACCGGAATGTTCTGCAATTCCGGGCGCGCCTTGAGCATGCTTAAAAACTTGAAGCCGTCGATGCGCGGCATTTCCAGGTCGCATAAGATTACATCTACAGGAGATGAAAGAAGTTTTTTGAAACCTTCCAGCCCGTCCTCTGCCTCATAATAATGATTAAAGAGCGAGTATGACTCAAGGGTTTTGATGATCTGCTCCCGAACGGTTACAGAATCGTCTATGATCAGTACACTGGTAAGCATAGCGCGGGAGTTTAGCCCAACTCGTCTTGAAACTCAATTAATAAAGCATAGTTTCTGCTGTTAATGAAAATAATTAGTTACAGAAGCGGTTCCTGTGCCAGTCGCTTCATTTCCGAAATAGTGGCGGCATAATCGGATGCGCCGAAAACAGCGCTCCCGGCGACAAATACATCCGCGCCGGCATGGGAAATGCGGGCAATATTTGCCGGCTTCACGCCCCCGTCCACTTCAAGCTCGGCTTCAGAGCCGCGCCGGTCGAGCATGGCCCGCAGCGAATGGATTTTCGGCAGGCATGCGTCAATGAAGCTCTGGCCGCCGAAGCCGGGATTAACCGTCATCAGCAGCACAAGATCTAGATCTTCGATGACGTAATCGAGCGCATTGAGCGGAGTGGCCGGGTTGAGCGACACCCCCGCCTTTTTCCCGAGAGATTTGATCAGCTGGATACTGCGGTGCAGGTGGCTGGTCGCTTCAGCATGAACAACGATAATGTCGGCACCGGCGGCCGCAAAATCCGGGATGTAACGGTCAGGGTTCTCAATCATCAGATGCACATCAAGGGTCAGGGAGGTTACCTTGCGAACCGCATCGACAATCAACGGTCCAATGGTGATGTTTGGGACAAAATGTCCATCCATGACATCGATATGGACGTAATCGGCTCCGGCCGCTTCAATGGCTCTGATTTCATCACCGAGACGTGAAAAGTCGGCGGACAGAATTGATGGGGCGATTTTTTTCATGGACATTCCCTCGCTGATTTCTATGGTAATCGTTTGATCCGTGCGGCAAAAAAGCCGTCCATGCCATGGCGGTGCGGCCAGACTCTGAACATGCCGTAGAAGGCAATCAGATCTTTCCATTCCGGAAAAAGGTCATTCAGGTTTTCTAGCACGAACCCGGGGTGATGCAAAAGAAAATCCTCAACTACCAGCTCATTTTCCGCTTCCGAGGTTGAGCAGGTGGAATAGAGCAGGGTTCCTCCCGGTTTCAGTCTGGTGGCGGCATTTTTCAGCAGGGTTTTCTGGACGGCGGCCAGACGGGTGACATCCCCGGAAAAAAGCCGCCACTTTGATTCCGGGTTGCGGCGGATGACGCCGAGTCCGGAACAGGGTGCGTCCAGCAGAATACGGTCAAAATAGCCATCGGGAAAAGTTTCCGGCTGATGCAGATCGGCTACGGCGGTTGAGATACAGCTGATCCCCAGCCTGCGGGCGCTATCCTGCACGAGCGTCAATTTTGAACGGGATATGTCGGTGGCGATCAATTCGCCCCGGTCATCCATCTGGCTCGCGAGGTGACAAGTTTTGCCGCCGGGGGCGCAGCAGGCATCCCAGACGCGCTCGCCCGGCTCGGCGCCCAGCAAGCGTCCGGCAAGTTGTGATGCTTCATCCTGAATTGCAAACAGGCCGGCTTCAAATCCGGGCAGCGTGCTGATTGTATGACGTCCGGCGAGCACAATCCCGTCCGGGGAAAAACGGCACGGTGTTGCCTCGATTCCCTGCTGTTCAAACTCCTGCAGCAATTCATCCCGGCTGGAACGAAGGGTGTTGACCCGCAGCGTCAGCTGCGGCTGCTGCGAAGAGGCTTCCGCCAGCCGCTGCGTCTCAGCCGCACCGAGCTGGTCAAGCCATTGCTCAACCAACCACTCCGGTTGGGAATGCCGGGCGGCGATTGCGGCGGCCGGATTGGTTGCGATATCGGGAAAAGTTATCGTGTCGCGGCGGCGGAGATAGTTTCTCAGGACGGCATTGATCAGGCCGCTGGTGCCGGGAGTGATAAGCTTGGCCAGATTGACCGCCTCATTGACGGCGGCTGATTCGGGAATACGGTCGAGGTGAGTCAGCTGATACAGGCCGATGCGCAGAATGATCAGCGCCAGCGGATCCAGTTCGATCATCGGCTTGTCAAGCAACTGCTGCAGGATATGATCCAGTGTTCCCTGACGGCGGAGCACGCCGTACACCAGCTCGGCATACAGGCCGCGGTCCGGCCCCTGCAACATTCCGGCGGATAGTTCGTTGTCAATGAGTCGGTCGGCAAAACCGCCCTCTTTCCGGATGCGCAACAGGGTCTCGCAGGCGGCTTGACGGGGATTTGCGGAGGAGGTGTCCTTCGCGGCGCGTCTAATAATCATGTGTCCTCGATATGTCTTCCAGTCGGTGGACACGTTCCGGAATAGGGGGATGGGTGGAAAAAAGTGACATCATCCCGCCGCCGGTCAGCGGATTGACGATAAACATGTGCGCGGTGGCGGCGTTGGCCTCCATCGGAATCTGTTGGCTGCCCAGTTCAAGCTTTTGCAGCGCCCGGGCCAGGGAGAGCGGGTTGCCGCTGATGCGCGCTCCGGCGGCGTCTGCGCCGAATTCCCGTGATCGGGAAATGGCCATCTGCACAAGCATGGCAGCTATCGGTGCCAGAATCGCCATGAAGAGCATGCCGATCATGCCGCCCCCTTCATCGTCGTCGCTCCGGCCGCCGAACATCGCGCCCCATTGGGCCATATGGGCCAGGTAGGTAATAGCTCCGGCGAATGTGGCCGCCAGCGTCGAGATGAGTATATCGCGATTTTTGACATGCCCCAGCTCATGGGCCATGACGCCTGCCAGTTCCTCGTCGTTCAGAAGCCGCATGATGCCGGTGGTGGCGGCAACGGCGGCATGTTCAGGGTTGCGGCCGGTCGCAAAGGCGTTCGGGCTGTCATCCTGAATGATGTAGATTTTCGGCATCGGCAGGCCGGCCCGTCCGGCCAGTTGTCTGACAATTCCGTAAAAGCGGGGATTGTCCTGTTCTTCTATCGGCTTTGCGCCATCCATGCTCACAACTAACTTGTCGGAGAACCAGTACGAGATAAAGTTCATTGCTCCGGCGAGCAGAAATGCGGTTGCCATCCCCCCTCGACCGCCGATAGCGCCACCGATCAGCATAAGAAGCACTGTCAGTAATGCCATCAAAAATGTTGTCTTAAGCGTGTTCATAGCTGCCCTCAAGCGGTGCTGAACCGTCAGTGTTTTGCGTATCCATATAGTGCCATGATAAGCATGACGGACAAAAAGTGCAAGGGGAGGCAACGCTGCCGGCGATTAATGTCGCTAAACCAGCTATTTCCCTTGCATAGCCTCAGTCGATTTGCTATATTTCACGACTTACTAAATCTCGCACAAGAACTGAATATTATTGATGAATCTTCTCGCTGTTGAAAAACCTGCCCGCTACATGGGTGGCGAAATGGGCTCCATTCGCAAAGACCATGCAGATCTGCGCTTTGCACTGGCTTTTCCTGATGTGTACGAAGTTGGCATGAGCCACCTCGGACTGCGCATACTGTACCATATTCTGAACGAAGTTGAAGGAATTGCTGCGGAACGGGTATTTGCCCCCTGGCCGGATATGGAAGCGCAGTTGCGTGCCGCCAATACACCGCTGGCAACACTTGAAACGGCCACGCCTCTGGCAGACTGCGATATCATCGGGTTTACCCTGCAGTATGAACTTTCCTATTCCAATATTCTGAACATGCTTCGCTTGAGCGGCATCCCCCTGTTGGCGAGCGATCGTGAAGACATATACCCACTGATTATTGCCGGCGGTCCCTGTGCCTATAACCCGGAACCGTTGGCGCCGTTTTTCGACGCGGTGCTGCTGGGGGATGGCGAAGGCGCCGTTCTTGATATCGCCCAGGCGGTTCGTGATGCAAAACAGGCGGGCGAGAGCAAGGCGCAGCTTCTGGAGCGGCTTTCTTCCATTGACGGTGTGTATATCCCGGCGTTTTTTGAACCACACTACGCTCCGGACGGCACCTTGACGGATATTGCGCCTCTCAAGCCGGGTTACACCTCGGTCCGCCGGCGCTTCCTGCCAGACCTGGATGCGGCGCCGTTTCCCGACTCCCCCGTCGTACCGTTCATGAAAACCATCCACGACCGGGTTGCGGTGGAAATAGCCCGTGGCTGCACGCGCGGCTGTCGTTTCTGCCAGGCCGGCTACGTGTATCGCCCGCTGCGGGAACGTTCCCCCGGCACGATCCTTGATCTGGTAGAAAAATCGCTCAAAGCGACCGGGTATGATGAAATATCGCTCCTGTCGCTTTCAACCGGAGATTACTCCTGTGTTACGCCGCTGGTTACGGAACTGATGACGCGCTATGCGGAAGACCGGGTTGCCGTGTCACTCCCTTCGCTGCGGGTCGGGAGCCTGTCGGACGAGCTGATCGAGGAAATCAAGAAAGTTCGCAAAACCGGCTTTACGCTGGCTCCCGAGGCCGGCAGTGACCGGATGCGCCGCGTTATCAACAAAGGAATCACCGAGGCCGATCTGGTGGCCGGTGCTGCCGCCATTTACCAGGCCGGCTGGCGCCTGATCAAGCTCTACTTCATGATCGGACTGCCGGGAGAAACGGCTGACGATGTAGCCCAGATCTCGACACTGGCACGGCAGGTCAAGGACCAGGCCAAGGGAAGCGGTGTTTCCGGTGACGTTAATGTTGCCGTCAGTACCTTCGTTCCCAAAGCGCACACGCCGTTCCAGTGGGAACCGCAGATTTCAATGCAGCAGACCACCGATTTCCAGTATCAGCTGCACTGTGATCTCAAAAAACGTAAACTTAAGTTCAAATGGCAGGATGCGCCGCTTTCGTTCATGGAAGGGGTTTTTGCCCGTGGTGACCGCCGTCTGGCCGCGGTGCTGATTCGCGCCGTCGAACTCGGCTGTCGCTTTGACGGCTGGCGCGAGCATTTTTCGCTGGAGCGCTGGCTGCAGGCGTGTGCCGACTGCGGCATTGACCCGGAATGGTACCTGCGGCGCCGCGAGCTTGATGAGATTCTGCCGTGGCAACATCTCGATTGTGGCGTGACGCGCGAGTTTCTGCTGGCGGAACGCGAGCGGGCACTTGCCGAAGCGGTCACAAAGGATTGCCGCGACGGTAGCTGCAGCGCCTGCGGAGTCTGTGACTTCACCGTTGTGACCAACAAAATATCCGACCAGACGCCGATTCCCCCGCGTCCGAACCTTTCTGCCGGTGAACAGCCGGCTGCCCGGATGCGGCTCAGATTTGCCAAAACCGGTGTCATGCGCTATCTGAGCCATCTGGAGCTGATTACGGTCTTTACCCGTGCCGTCAGCAGGGGCGATGTGCCAATCCTGTTCTCGCTCGGCTTTCATCCGCATCCCCGTTTCTCGTTCGGGACAGCAACCTCCGTCGGGGTCGATTCGCAGGCGGAATATATGGATATGTTTGTTGTCGCCGGCATAACGGCCGCCGAAGTGCAGAACCGCCTCAATTCTGTTCTGCCGGATGGGTTGCGGATTCTTGACGCTGAAGAGGTTGATGCCAAGTCACCTTCCATCTCCACCCGGATTGATGCCACCCGCTATCGCATTACTATTACGGATGCCGAACCGGAGCGGCTGCAGAAGCTGTGTGAACAGTTTTTGGCGCTTGACTCGTTTGTCATCACGCGGACTAAAAAAGGCCAGACCCAGACGGTAGATCTGAGACACGAGACCGTATCGCTGACTGCGAACCATACCGCCGTTGAGTTGGTGGCCAGAAGAGGCAAGCCGGTCGAGTTTGCCCGCGCTATCTCCGGCAATGCAGAACTTCAGGGGGATGATATCCAGGTAGAAAAGCTGGAAGTCATCTTTGCCCCATAAACAGTTTCGAACCATTTTTAATTTCATATAAACGGAGAAAATCACCATGGGAGCCGAGCTAGTCATTAATGCCGCTTCCCACGAAACCCGCATTGCGCTTATAGAGAACGGTACTATTGCCGAACTGTATATCGAACGCAGTCGTGAAAAAGGAATCGTGGGCAATATTTACAAAGGACGGGTCATTCGTGTTCTGCCGGGGATGCAGGCCGCTTTTGTTGACATCGGATTGGAAAAGGCGGCGTTTCTGTATGTTGCCGATGTATTTGATGCCATCGAGGAATATGAGTCACTGCTGTATGCCGGCAACAAAAAGTTCGATGAGCCGGTTGTGGAACAGGATAACGGTGATCGTCCCGAATTCCGTCCACTGCATCCGATTGAAGATCTGCTGCAGGAAGGGCAGGAGCTGCTGGTTCAGATTTCCAAAGAGCCGCTCGGCACCAAGGGAGCCCGCATCACCTCGCATATTTCGTTGCCGGGACGCCATCTGGTATATATGCCGACGGTTGACCATATCGGCATTTCGCGCCGGATTGAGGATGAAGAGGAGCGCGAACGGCTGCGGGAAATTGTGGAGCGGATTAAAAAGCCCGGCTCGGGGTACATCGTCAGAACGGTTTCCGAGGGTAAAAGTGAAGAGGATCTGATTGCCGATACACAGTATCTGACCACCCTGTGGGAGGAGATCTCCAAGCGTCAGGCAAAGGCCGCAGTGCCGTCCCTGCTGCATTCGGACCTGGATGTGGTCCAGAAGGTTGTCCGTGATATCGTTACCGAACAGGTTGACAAGATAGTTGTTGATTCGCAGCCTGATTACGACCGCATTGTACATTTTATTTCAACGTTTGCGTCTAAAATGAAGTACTCGATTGAACTGTATGATGAAGAGGAGCCGATCTTCGATCATTACGGTCTGGAAGTTGAGATCAGCCGCGCGCTGGGCAGGAAGGTGTGGCTCAAGTCGGGCGGCTATATCATCATCGAGCAGACTGAGGCGTTAAGCGCCGTTGATGTCAATACCGGTCGTTTTGTCGGAAAACACAATCTTGAAGATACCATCCTGAAGACCAATCTTGAAGCGGTCAAAGAAATCGCGTATCAGCTCCGCCTGCGCAACATCGGCGGGATCATTATTATTGATTTCATCGACATGGAGAAAGAGGTTAATCGTGAAAAGGTCTATGGGGCCCTGGAAGAAGCCCTGAAGGCTGATAAGTCGAAGACCAATATTCTGAAGATCTCCGAGCTCGGGCTGGTTGAAATGACCAGAAAGCGGGTGCGTGAAAATATCAGCCGCATGATGTGTGAACCGTGCAGCTACTGCGAAGGGCGAGGTTACATCAAGTCAAAGATTACGGTTTGTCATGAAATATTCCGCGAGCTGCGCCGTGAGATGCTTGACGCCCGTGGCGCCAAGGCAACGGTGACGGTTCATCCCCAGGTTGCAGACCTGCTCTACGATGAAGAACGTCGCGGGCTTGAAGAGCTGGAAAAGAAATTCAAAAAAAGGATCACGGTGCGGGCGAAACCCGGCTTCCATCAGGAGCAGTTTGAAATTCTCATAAACTGATCTCGTTTGACAGGTTCTTAAACGCACTAAGGCGGGAAGATTGCTCCCCGCCTTAGTGCGTTTTGCGTTTGTAAGTGGTTCTTGCACCAATTCCGGATCAACGAAGTTAGGGTCTTGATGTGGAGTTGGATTTAGGCGGCTTTTCTGTTCATATCGTTCTGCTCGTAATGAGCGGAAAAATATTCCATCGCTTCGCGCATGATATCGGAAACACTCTTGTGAGTGGTCTTCATCAGGTTTTCCAGATGGTCGCGCTCTTCGTCACTTACTCTCATTGAAATTACATTGTAGCGTGGATTCTCTCTCATTCTTCCCATTGTCTTAATCCTCCTTTTTCTTATTATGGTTTGTTTCGATTTCGTAAGCGTTATCGATTGTATCGTTATTACTAGCCAAGATCATGCCAACTCAAAAAAATATTTTTTAAGCTTTAAATAACAGCATGTTGCAATAGGATAAAATTACGTATCTATTCGCAATCTCTCATACATGTGCCAATTATGGCACATGTATGGCCAAAAGTATACACTATTATGAAACAACAACGTTGGCGAATACGGCGGAACCGCTCAGAAAGTCAGGAGGTTTTGCGGGGAAAAGATTTCGGGTGCCGAACGACTTCAATGCCGTGCTTTTCGAGCAGGCGATAAAAGGTCCGGCGGGGAAGATTGGCAAGGCGTGCCGCCTTGGCAACATTGCCATCGGTTTCGTCAAGATAACGCAGAATCATGTTCTTCTCGGTGCGGACAACCTGCAGCTCGCGCTCGGCTTTAAACGAAACGCGGCGGCGATTGACGCTGATATCGATGCAGGATTCATAAGTGTCGGTGAAAATAGTAGGCAGGTTTTCCAGACGGATGATACCCTCTTTGACGAGAACGGACGAGCGTTCGATGACGTTCTGCATTTCACGGATATTTCCCGGCCAGGGGTAATGCTGCATGGCTTTAACAGCCCGATCTTCGATGCCGGCGATCGTTTTGTTGAGCTTTTTACGGGCTTTGTCAAGGAAGTGCTGAGCCAGTTCCGGCACAGATTCTGCCCGGTCACGCAGCGGCGGCAGCTCAATAAAGAAAACGTTCAGCCGATAATACAGATCTTCACGGAACCACCCTTCGCGGACCCCTTGTTCGAGATCCTTGTTGGTTGCCGCAATCAAGCGCACATCCACCTTTTTGGCCGTCACGCCACCAACGGGACGAACCTCTCCCAGATCCAGTATCCGCAATAGCTCAGCCTGGAGCTTGGGGGTAATGTCGCCAATTTCGTCCAGAAAAATTGTGCCGCCGTTGGCCGCCTCAAACAGGCCTTTCTTATCGGCAATCGCCCCGGTAAACGAGCCTTTTTTGTGGCCGAAAAGCTCGCTTTCGAGGAGCGAATCGGTAAGTGTCGTGCAGTTGACCGTCATAAGCGGCTTGTCGTTGCGCTGGCTCTGGCGGTGGATGGCGCGCGCGGTCAACTCCTTGCCGGTTCCGGTTTCGCCCCTGATCAGAACGGTAATTGGCGTCGGGGCGACTTTGTGGATTAACTCCATAACCTCCCTGATGCCCGGGTCGCTGCCGACAATCAGATCATCTCCGGACTGCCGGTCAAGTTCCCGCTGTACCAGTTCATATTTCTGCATCAGGTGGCCGCGTTCTTCCTCGATCAGCTGCATATTGTGGGGAAGGCACATTTCTATGTCAGCAAGGCCCTGGAATACCGCTACGGCGTGCTCGCGACACGTAGCGTAGCCGCAGGCGCGGCAATTGAGCTCGTCGCCCTGGGTGAATTTATTTGTCGAATGAAGGATTCTCTTGATGTCATCTTTACCGGGAGATGGCAGTTTTACCGACTTACTCGTATATGAGCGGGTAAGATCCGGAAGAACTACGGGTGAGCGGTAGTGTTCAGCGGTGTCATAGAGCGGACTCCCATTGTTGTGGCAGACAAGCAGCTTGCGTTTGAAAAAATAATGCAGTTCCTTGTCGCGGGTCGGACCATCAATGCAGCCGCCATCACAAAAACGAAGATCGACAAACGTCGGTGATATGCGTCCGGAGGCAAGATCCCGGATAATGCCGATGGTGTGTGCTTCACCTTCGGTGCTGATAGTCTCGTTGTCCTGGAAATCGGTCTGTATATCAAAAACCTTGAGCGGACCGCCGGTGAGTGAGAATAGGCGCCCCGCACCCGGGTCTACCCCGTCAAAAGGCATTTCATGCAGGCTGCCCGGTGTGATCCCCCTGTTTTTGAAGAGCTTGTCAATCTCCTGGTAGGTCAGAACAACATCGATAGCGCCGGCCACTTCACTCTGTATTTCGAATTTTGCGGCAATACAGGTACTGACGTAAACAACCTGGGTTTCCTCGCCAAGCACGCTCTTGATGAAGCGTCCTATGGCAATCATCGGGGAAACTATCGGTAAAAGATTCGGGATCAGCGATGGATAATGCCGTTCAATCAGATCGACCACCGCCGGGCAATGGGACGAAATCTGCGTTTGTTCCGGTGAACGGAGAGCCTCATGATAGCTGTCGGCAATCATCCGTGCACCGTACGCCCCCTCATGAACTTCACTGAAGCCGAGGCTCTTGAGTGCGGCTACCAGCTGACCCGGACGCAGCTCGTGAAAGAAAGCCGGAAATGAACAGCCGAGAACTGCAACAACTGGAGCGCCGGATGTCAGCATTTCCTGGGTTCGCATCATGCGGTCAACGACAACCTTGGCGTGTTGCGGGCAACTCAGGCAGTTGCCGCACCCGATACAGCGGTCGTAGATAGTCTGTGCGTAGCCTTCATCAACCTTGATGGCTTTGACCGGACAGCTGCGAACGCAGGAATAGCAACGGCGACAGCGTTCTTTATAGGTGACGATAGGTTCCATGGTTCTCTCTATTGCAACAGGAAGTACGTGAATAATACACGAAAAATAGTATATGTGCAATAAATGGCACACTATTTCTGGTGTAGTAAAATAATTGTCTGTGACAGCGTACTCATTGCGTGGAGAAAGAGAACGATTTTTGGCTGAAGGGCTTGATGGATATGTATCGAAACCGCTTGGTGTTGAGGCTCTTGTTGAGGAGATGGAGCGGGTTATAAGTGGTTTTGAGTAAAGTAGCTGTGCCGTGGTGCCTGTAAGGTATTTGTAAAAAGGGTATATACACATAATTTCCTTGAGACGTGCTTACTTGTAGGCAATAGGCTACATCAGTTATCAGGCTATAAATGTTTACAAAGAGTTGTGGATCGGATATAAAATTTAGTATTCGTAAATACTCATATATATCGATACAAACGATTCAATTTTACATTTTTGCAGGGGTTTGTTTGCGCCGGATAATTTTTGCGAATCTGTTTTTTATCCTGCTGACGTTCATGTCAAGCGGTGCAGTGTCTGCTTTTGCCGAAACCGAAGAACTTGAGGCACTCGGCCTCATTGCTTCGTCTGATCTGGAATCTACATCAACTCGTTCCCCCAAACCTCTCTCACAGACAGCGGAAAATATTTCGGTGGTCACTGCCGCCGAAATTGAACGCCTCAATGCCCATACCCTCGCCGATATACTTGATATGGTTCCTGGCCTTCAACTCTCCCATAATGGCGGACCAGGCATTTCTGCGTATACCATGATACAAAGTTCAAGTTTTGAACATGTTCTGGTTTTGTTAGATGGCACGCCAATTACAAACTTAACCTCAAACTTCTCCGATGTAAGCGCAATTCCAGCCCGGATTATCGAACGGGTTGAAATCGTCAAGGGACCTTCATCTTCAGCTTGGGGCTCGGCTTTAGGTGGAGTGATCAACGTCATCACCAAGTCACCGATGACGGGAAGAAATGTGGCTGGCGCAGCAACCGTTTCCATTGGTTCCCAGGCTACCAAAGACTCATCTCTGGAGCTAAGCGGAAGCGTGAACCATTTTGGATATTACCTTTCGGGGGGGTATCTGGGGAGTGATGGGTTGGTTCCGACTACCCGGATCAATTCCAATAACCTGCATGGACGCCTGACCTGGGACTTGCCGGACAAGGGTCAGCTTTTCGCCCAGATAAACAGCACTAACACCCGCCAAGGTGACTTATATTCCACTTCCTATGATTTGCGGCAGCACGATGAAAAGAGGTACATCAATGCTCTTGCCGGCATGCGGTATTCACTTGCCCATAACCTGGAGCTTGCGGTTAGCGCATACCATACCTATAACCGTGAACTGTCTGCCTACTACAACATCAGCGACGGCTCAGTCTGGTCGGGACAACCATCAGACTTGCCAGTAGGATTTGTTTCAGAAAGTGTCATTGGTGGCACACAAACCCTTACCTGGCATGCTGACAACCATCTACTGGTGGCAGGGGGGGACTACCGGCATCTGGAAGCAAATGGCAACAGTGTAGACGGCTCAAGCTATAGTCCATATAGCCGTCAAGCTAACCGCTGGGGTCTGTTCCTCAATGACACCATCACTTTGGGGCGCTTCAGCATTTCTCCCGGTCTGAGGCTTGATCATCCCCAAACTACCGCAAACCAACTGAGCTCTTCACTTGGCGCCACCTGGCAATTGACCGACTCGACCCTCCTGCGGGCCTACGTAGCTCGCGGATATGGTATGCAGGTGCTTCAGCCCGGTTACGATCCCAACCCAACCAAAATTTTCACCACTCACGTAGGTGCAGAAAGTAGCGCAATTCCCTACCTTTGGGTAAAGGCGACCCTGTTCCGCAACATGACCTGGGGCGGTGAGACAGAACAGCAGTTGGCTATGGGAAGCGAACTTGAAGTGAATACCAAACCCCTGTTCAATACCTCACTGGGCGCTGGCTGGACGTATACCGAAACCACTCGCACCAGCGATGGCTCGGTAGTCCAGGGAGATAAGCCAACCAATACGCTCAAGCTTGCCCTGCGCTATGTTGATCCAGCTTATCGTGCCCAATTGACCGGCCGATATATCTTCTGGAACGGCCCACCAGAGGATAACGGAATAAACAGCATGATCTGGGATCTGCACCTTGGCGCTACACTTTTCAAGCGTGAGCACGATTCACTGGAGCTGTTTTTCTCTGGACGTAACCTGTTCAATAGCAAGTATTACAGCCGCGATGTTTTCCCCAGCGTCGATCGTTGGTACGAAGGCGGCCTGAGATGGAAATTTTGATGCGGCGCCTCGCCCTTGTCATACTCGCTCTGGCGACCCTGCTGCCGTCTCTGGCACAAGCCTACGACATTCTCGTGTTACAGAGCAGTCGTAACGCCACCTACGATACGGTCCTGAAAAATTTCCAGACCGCTACCAACGCTTCCCTGAGGGTGGTTGTACTGTCAGACTATGCCGAAGTGGATGCCGTCAGGATGGTGCGGGAAGAACGTCCTCAGATGATACTTGCCATAGGTGATGCCGCCGTTGCTGCAACCAACAAAATCCAGAGGATTCCTGTAATTGCTGCAATGGCGCTTGATGTCAGCTCACGAGCCAATGTGGGCGGAGTCACGGTATTTGCCCCGCCGATTCAGTATCTCAATCTGTTCAAACAGATGAAGGTACAACGAATTGGCATTATCCATAATACGAAAAAGACCGGCTGGTATCTGAATAAAGTCCGTAAAGCAGCCGATCAGGCCGGGACCAAACTGGAAGTGCGTACCGTTGAAACTTCCAAAGAGGTAATGGGACAAATTGACTCATTGGCAGGGAAAGTGGATGCACTCTGGATGCTGCCCGACACCATGGCAGTCACCCGTGAAACGACCGAGGCCTATTTTCATTTCGGACAAAAATATGGTATACCGGTAGTCGCATTTGCTTCACGGTACCTTGGGTTGGGTGCAGCGGCAATCCTTGAAATCGACCCCGTTGCAGTGGGGCATCAGGCCGGGGTCATGGCTTCAGCACTTCTTGGCGGAACCGGTACCGCCAACTATGAAGAGCTGAACTACACAACGGTCAAGACGAATCGAAGCATTTTGCAGAAGCTGAGTTTAGAAGGCACTGATTTAAAATAGCCATGCCAAAATGAGGGCTGCCCATGTTGTCACACATGCGGATGTTACACTTCCGATCCTCATTTCAGTTCAAACTGCTAACCGTATTCACCCTGATAACCGGTCTCGCCTCCATTATCGTTACTTCCCTGTACATTTTTACCGAATTTAAAGAATACCGGGACAACGTGTCCTCGCAACTCAACCTGCGGGCAGAGCACCTGGCTGAAATGATTCGCCTCCCGCTCTATGCCGAAAATCGCCCGGTGCTGCAGCAAATAGTTGAAGAAACAGCCCATATCCCCGAAATGCAGGCTGTGATAATCAGCGATCATGTCGGCAATATACTGGCAAGCGCCCAACAACCCGTCAGCAATAAGAATTCGGACATGATCAGGGCAACAGCATCTGTTCAGAACAGTCGTCTGTCAGACTCCCCCGTTTCAGCAATCACCGGGGGAGGTGAACCTGCTGCGGAGCTGATCGGCACAATCCACCTGGAACGGGGCACAGAAGATCTCACCCGGATGTTTCATAAACTTATGGTAGTTTCAATAAGTTTGGCAATTGGATTCTGGTTGTCGGTTTCCCTGCTCTGCTACTTTGTTCTCAAAAAAGTTTCCAAATCTTTCAATGCGCTCATGCAGGGCATACATACCATGAAGGGAGGCGATTTAACCGCCCGTATTGACGTTGTCTCTGACGATGAACCGGGCATGGTTGCCCGTGCCTTCAATGATCTGGCGGTTACATTACACCGGCGCGATGAAGAGAATGAACAGCTTCATCAGGATCTGCAAGATCGTGAACAAAAGCTCAAAGAACTGCTGACAACTACGGAACGGGATACTCGAACCCGCTTGAGCATGGCAGCAGCAAATGCCTTTTTATTTGCGTGGGACATAGATCTTGCTACGGGAACGATTTCCTATTCTGATGGCGTGGAGCGGGTCTTTGATACTGATACATTAAACGGCGATTTTTATGACGTGCGTAAACTCGCATCACACATTCATGAACAGGACTATGCCCGTATTGAAGCATTGGATTTAAGTGGAATATCATTCGATGAACAATTTCGAATCAAGTCGCCTGATGGGATTTTTGTCTGGATAGAGATCCATGGCAAAGCAGTTTATGGCCGCCACGGTGAACCTGCCCGCGTAGTTGGAATCGGTCAGAACATTACGGAACGGAAGCAGCTTGAGGTTGCCCAGCGAAGAGTGAATGCCATGGCACAGGATATGGCTTTCGCAGAAGAACGGGAACGATACCGGATTGCCGGAGAACTTCATGATCAGGTCGGCCCGAATCTCCTCCTCTGTTTAATGAAACTGGATACCCTGCGCAGTTTGCTTCCGGACGATGCCAACGATGACCAGATTGAACCGATTGAACAAATTATCGACGCAACTATTAAAGAAATCCGGTCGCTCACATTCCAGCTCCGTCCGCCAATATTATCGACTGCCGGCCTCGTGCCAGCGCTAAAATGGCTGTCCAACGAATTTCAGGATAAATATGGTCTGGAGGTAACCATAACAGACACCGTGATTCAGCCTCAGATGGCTATTGAAATCCGTTCTACCCTGTTCCAGATTGTCCGGGAAGCGCTGCTTAACGTGGTTAAGCATGCCGGGACCAAAAAGGCGACCGTCTCTATCGAACAAAAAGCGGGGGTATTTATTGTCACGGTGCAGGACAACGGTATCGGCTTTGATCCCAAGCTGAAACTGATACCCAAAAATGACACCCAGGGGTTCGGGATGTTCAGCATCGGCCAGAAGATGGAGCATATTGGCGGCTCAATTCTGTTTGACTCCACGCCGGGAGTTGGTACACTGGTTACCATCAGCGTGCCGGAAGGTACCGTTTCTGATGCCCATGGGGAGTCACAGTGAATATTCGCATCCTGATAGCCGATGATCACACTATTTTCCGCGAAGGATTACGCGGATTACTGGAGAAGGTGGCGGACTTTTCCGTAGTCGGCGAAGCCAAAAACGGATCTGAGGCGGTTCGTTTAGCGAGGGAACTTAAACCCGACGTCATCCTTATGGATATTTCCATGCCTGACATGAATGGCATGGAAGCAACCCGCCGGGTGCTTGAAGATAATAAAACAATTCGGGTCCTTGCGCTTTCCATGGAGTCCGACCGACGCTTTATTGTGGAAGTGCTTGAATCAGGGGCGAGTGGCTACGTCCTCAAGGATGCCTTCTTCAAGGAACTGTCTGAAGCCATCCATGCCGTGGCTGAAGGAGAAACCTACCTCGGGCCGCGCATTAACGAGCTGATCATCAAGGACTATCTGCAGCGGATTCCCGATGCCCTGCCACTGAACTTCACCAGCCTTACGGAACGTGAACGCACATTATTGCAGTTAATCGCCGTCGGCAAAAATACCAAAGAAATTGCCGGAGAACTAAACATCAGCAACAAGACCGTGGAAGCCCACCGTCAGAACATCATGAAGAAACTTGATTTGTTTAACATTGCCGAACTCATCAAATTTGCAGTCCGCGAAGGCCTCTCCTCACGCTTTTAGCTATTCCCCCCCTGTAATTCCATTCAGTTATCTCTAAGGAAAATTGAAGTCCTCAGGAAAATCTCCCTTATTTACCAAGCTGTATACACAGAACATAATCATCAATGGGCGATTGGGTTTAAATCCCAAAATTGTGCATCCTGGCTGGAGAAACAATGCCAACTTACTGTGATGACTCCAAAGAGAATGGCAACGACTCATCATCGAATCAAAGTACCATTCTATTGGTTGATGATGACCCGATGGTCATTGATATGCTTGAGTGCGTTATTCAAGCCCATGGCTTTCAGGTAGTAATCGCCACTGACGGTTTCGAGGCATGCAGGACGTTTTTGGCTAAGCCGGAGCGGTTTGATCTGGTGGTGAGCGATGTGCAGATGCCCAACATGAATGGTGTTGAGGCCTATAAGATTATGGTCCAAGTAAATCCAAAGTTGCGGTCAATCTTTATGAGTGGCTATTTGAGCGGCATTGATGTTTTTCAGGAAATCCAACATTTCAAGCCGGAGTATATTTCCAAGCCATTCTCTCCGTCCCACCTCATTGGCAAGATATGTGAAGTTTTGGCAGAGACTGACTGAGGAGATAGAATGCCACATGGATATTGTCTTCTCGGAAGACAGCCGATACTAAACCGCCATGAAGAACTCGTTGCCTATGAGCTCCTCTTTCGCTCCGCCGATGCGCGAGATGCCAATGTAGAAAACCACTCACAAGCGACCGCCAGCGTAATCATCAACACCCTCGTTAGCTTTGGCATTGAGGAAATTATTGGTAAACATAAAGGATTCATCAACCTTGAATTGGAGCTGTTAATGGATGATTCATTGCAGCTCCTGCCCAAGAAACAGGTTGTTATCGAACTTTTGGAGACATTGGTGTACACGCCGGAGCTTGTCGAACAGTGCCGTCTACTTAAAGAGAGCGGTTTTGCCATAGCTCTTGACGATCATGAGTACAGCCACGCATACCACGAGCTGTACGAGATTGTGGATATTGTCAAGGTGGATATCATGCAAAATCCACCTGACCGGTTATCGGATGTGGTGAAGCACCTTGGTAAGTATTCTCTGCAGCTACTGGCCGAGAAGGTCGAGACGTACGAAGATTTCAAGCTGTGCCATGACCTTGGATTTGACCTGTTCCAGGGGTACCACTTTGCAAAGCCATCGGTCATGAAAAAGAAACGCGTGGATGATTCTGTATCGACATTGCTCAAGTTAATACGCTATCTCGGCGAAGATGCAGACGTAGCAGAGATAGAGGAAGTTTTTCGCAGTGACCCGGTTCTGACCTACAAATTACTTCTTCTCGCCAACTCGGTTGGAATTGGCTGCCGCAGTAAAATCGTGTCAATCCGCCATGCGATAGCGATCCTGGGCTACCAACAGATCAAACGCTGGGTGCAGTTGTCACTTTTCGCATGTGGCAACAGTGACTTCTTGGAACATCCTCTTGTGGACATGGCTGCGGTACGAGCTGGTTTTATGGAGACAATTGCGGATAACCTGGAAGCCCTGAAAGCTGGTCGTAATTATAACGAAAAGGCGTTTCTGACGGGGATTCTCTCAATCCTTGACAAAATCTATGACATTTCAATGGAAGAAATGGTTTTGAAGTTAGGACTTTCGGATGACGTTACCGAGGCACTCATTTCTCGTGAGGGTGAATTGGGGCGCCTGCTCCATCTGGCAGAATTGTTTGAGATCATGGATTGTGCCCATCTAAATAAACACCTTAGTGAAATGGCAATCTCCATCGATGATGTTCTTTTAGCCCAGAAAAGAGCCTTTGCGTGGCGCGAGGCGATGACATGATCTTTATCTACCATGAATTTGTCAGCAATGGATATTGTTGCACAGAATAGGGTGTTGGCCTATGCAAATCATCAATGGCAATCTCAAAGTTATGCCTGTTGCCGATATTATTCAGTGGGCTGAAAACAATAAACGTACCGGCATACTTCTTCTTAGCCAGGGTACCAATCATAAAAAGTTTTACATTGAGGACGGCAACATTGTTTATCTCTGGTCCAATTGTGATGGAGATCAGGTATTAAACCTTTTCGAATCTCAGTTGGCCATCAGCCCTGATGACCTTAAAAGGGCGTATTCCAACTCGGAACTCCTTGGACTTCCATTTGTCAGCTACTTACTTTCGGAAAGCCATTATTCCCAAGAATATTTTGAAAACGCTCTCAGAGCATCCGCTGAAGCCGTTTTGACCAATGCTCTTGAATGGAATACCGGTTCGTTCGAGTTTAATGGCGAACTGCCGGTGTCTTTTCAAAACAGCCCTGTCAAACTGAGCGCGTTTAACGTGTTGCTGGAATCGTTGCGTCAACATGACGAATGTCGCCGGGGAAATCATGCCGATTCAAGAATGGTGATTAACACGATACAACAGAACATTCTAAATGGATCCATAGATATCCCTCCCATTCCCGAAGTCATGCAGCAGTTATCAGAAAAAATCAGTGATCCGGGCATGTCTTTGGACGAAATAATCACCTGTATTACTGACCAGATTCTTGTCGGCAAAATTCTCAGAATCTGCAATTCACCGTACTATGGCCGGATTGGTAGCGTTTCAACCTTGAAAGAGGCTGTGGTCCTTATCGGACTCAAATCGCTCCTGAGTATTGTAACTGTGCATGCCATGAGCAGTTATAGCCCGCGAAACGAAATGCAAATCAGGAGCATACTTCAGCACAGCCTTGTATGCGCCATGATTGCCCGACAGATTACCCGCGACATACGTGGCAACACCGAATTGGCTTTTATCTGCGGGCTTCTGCACGATATTGGAAAAACGATTCTGTTGGAAATCTTGTGTGACTACACCCTGCCGCCATCCGAAAAGGAACGACTGTTAGAAGAGAACCATGCTGAAGTTGGCTATTTATTGGCAACTAAATGGAATTTCGGAGACGATATCAAGGCTGTAATCCGCTATCACCATTCGCCTGAACTTGCTAATGGGTATGCCGAGATAGTTGAGCTGATCAACCTTGCAGATGCCATGGCCAATCTCAATGCGCACCCTGAAGAACTCAGTAAAATGGGTATTCCCCGCCTTGACCTCTGTCAGGCCAGTATTGATGATATGCTGAAAAATGTAGAAATATTTGATCGTGAAGCGAATGGAATCTTGTGTTTTTCGTGACCGGTAAAAATCCAGATCAAACAGGAGATAATTGTGGCACTGACTAAAGCTCGCATGGTGGAAAAAATTGTTACCCAGATGAATTTGCCTAAACTGGAATCAGTGGATTTGCTTGAAAACATCATAACCATCCTGAAACAGACGCTGCAGACTGGCGAAGATGTGAAGATAGCAGGATTCGGAACGTTTGAAGTAAAACAGAAGAAAGCCCGAAGAGGGCGCAACCCTCAAACGGGAGATGCAATCATGATAGAACCAAGAAGAGTTCTGAACTTCAAGCCGAGTACCGTCTTGAAGAAAACTATTAACGCTCAATCAAAACAGACTTTGTAATGAAGAGAATTTCGGTTCTTGGCTGACCAAACAACATCTGTCATTAAAACGTAGGTTCGGACAAGGAGCATGCCGGTGATCGAGAAATATGTTTATAACCTTGCCGCTCAAATGGGAATAAAACTTTCCGAAGTATCACTTACTGATGGTTCCAATTTAGGTTGCAAAGATGTTCATTTGTTAAATATTTCAACCGAAGAAGCACTTGTCAGCACATTGCTTTTTCGTTCGGACATCATGAATCTGGAAACCGGAAATGAATGTTCCAGATTAGAGCTAAAGATGCGTAAAACGCTATTGCGACTGCAAAACCATGAGGTCGGCTGAGATGCATATTTGCCAGGCGGGGAGCCTCTACTTTGTAGCGTCACTTAAGAGTGCTGTACAGCCAAAGGAAGGAACCACAGATGGGGCAAGAACAAATACCCCGAATATCTGAATCATCTCAGAACGCTTTAAAAGCGGATCAACCAACTAAAACTATAAAAAAAGTAAAATGGGTTTTTGGCAATTTATACCTCTGTAATGAAGAAGAGATCTGTGACCACCGAACTTCATTCGGACCGAATAAGTACTGCTCATGGATGCTGGACCATAACCATGACTTGGAGCATAATTTTCCGTGCATGTGCATAGCAAATGAGAGTTCAGAAGAATATGGGCAGCAAGAATAAATGACACGCTGCTCTACCAAACTGCATATATCTGGAGAGCAACACTGTTAAAATCCAGTATGTTTTCAGCTGCTTGAGGGGAACCTATGTCACCACAATTACTTAAGTTGCCCTTCCGGTCCTCGTTTCAGTTTAAACTCCTGACTGTTTTTACCCTTATTACCGGCGTCATCTCCATTGTCATCGTAACCCTCTATATTATTACTGAAGCCAGACAATACAGGGAAAATATCTCCGCACAACTCCATCTTCAGGCACGCCATCTGGCAGAAATTATCCGCCTTCCCCTCTATGCCGAAAACCACGTAATTCTCCAAAAGCTGGCAGAAGAAGCAGCACATCTCCCAGAAATTCGAACTGTGATAATCAGTGACAGAGCCGATAAACTACTGGCTGGTTTCCAACAAACGGTCAACGATAAACAAATCGACGTAATTAGTGTAACTGAAGAAGTCCTAAACAACAGTTTAGCAAGCTCTCCTGACGAGGCCATCAACGGTGAAAGCGGGGCTGCAGCAGCAGTAGTTGGCAAGGTTTATTTCGAGCGTGGTACTGGAGATATGACCCGAGAGGTTCACAGGCTCATTTGGGTTTCATCAACTGTTGCGGTCGGGTTTTGGCTTGCGGTTTCCCTGTTATGCTACATTGTCCTCCGAAATGTCACAAGATCATTTCATTCCCTTATGCATGGTATTCATACAATAAAGGACGGCGATTTATCTTTCCGCATTGACGTAACTTCCAAAGATGAACCAGGCATGGCGGCTTGTGCCATTAACGAATTAGCTGAAGCATTACAGCAACAAAGCGAAGAGAACTCCCAACTCCATGAAGAACGTCTTGATTTTGAACGACAGATGTTTCATAGGCATAAAC
>Ga0118677_10003840_pt2 | contig 26440 bp, 30 predicted proteins | sample AliMusrvi5mmetaG_FD_86154 | JGI IMG/M metagenome (GOLD analysis project Ga0118677, IMG submission 86154) | reverse complement strand
CACCGGCACGCCCAATACAGGCCTTGCCGACTCTGACATGTTCCTCGGCGCATCGTCCTATTACCAGCTCTATCTCAACCCGCCTTACCTGCACTTCCACGACATGGAGTTCGATGGATATTTCCAGGACAACTACCATGCCACCAGGAACCTGACCATCAACATCGGCCTGCGCTATGAAGCCCATCCTGCCGCGTGGATGAAGTACGGCCTCGCCGGCGGGTTCGACCTCAATAACGATTCCATGGTCTTCCAGATGCCCATGTCGTATTACATCGCGCAGGGCTTTACCACCCAGGCCATCGTCACCAACATGCAGAACCTGGGCACGAGTTTTGAAACTCCCGCGCAGGCCGGCTATCCCAGCACCATGATCAAGAACTACAACATGACGCTCGGACCACGCCTGGGCTTTGCCTATACACCGTTCAACGGCAAGCACGGCACAGTCGTCCGCGGCGCATACGGCCGCTATATCTATCCCATCCCGGTGCGCAGCTCCATGATGCTCACCGCCAACCATGTGCCCTTCGTTGCCAACTACACGCAGAGCTATACGGCAGCCAACCAGTCGCCTGACGGCCTGCCCAATTACCAGTTGCGCGCGCCGCAAACGGTAATCATGGGCGTCAACAGTGCGAACGTGGTAAACACCGGATCAATCAACTCGATTCTTCCTGGCCAGGCCATCACATCGCTTTCACCCAATTACGCTCCCGACTTTGTAACTCAGACCAACTTCACCATCGAGCAGCCGCTCAAGGGTAACTCCGCTCTCCGCCTTACATGGCTGTGGGCGCACGGAACCAACCTTGACCACTACTACTACTACAACGCCGCTCCCTCTTCCTACGTCTGGCAGATGCAGAACGGCATAGTGGCACCCACTGGCGCACTCGCCGGCGTGGCCACCAACCCCTACGACAGAACGGTGTGGGGCAACAATGCATACGACGTGAAGAACGGCTGGTCAAACGACAACTCACTGCAGGTAAACTACCAGCGCCTCTTCCATCACGGCATCGCTTACCAGATATCCTACGTCTGGTCCAAGCCCTTCCGCGTGGGCGGCAACTGGTCTCGCGATGCTACGGTGACCACAGCAGCTGACTATGTCGGTACCAGCGGCACAATCGGCACCATGTCATCACCCTACGGAACCGTTATCGCGCCCGCGCTTCCTCCAGCCCGCCTTCGTCCAGCATGGCTTCGAACCGCGCGGCGATGCGGGCGCGCAGCTCAGGCCGCGGCGGGTCCAGCACGAAGGACGCCAGCCTGGCGTCTTTCAGCAGCGGTGCGGTGGGCGCGTCCTGCCATTGCGCCAGCGGGCGTCCAGTAGCCTCGAACACTTCAAAGGCGCGCAGCACGCGCTGCGGATCGCTGGGCCGCAGCCTGGATGCGGTGACCGGATCGCGGTCGGTCAGCTTGGCGTGCAGCGCTTCCACGCCGATATCGTCCAGCAGGGCGCGGGCGGCATCGCGGATTTCCGGGGGCGTCGGCGGAATGTCGGCCAGCCCTTCGGTCAGGGCCATGAAATACATGCCGGTGCCGCCCACGAAAATCGGCACGCGCTGCATCGCCTTCGCTTCAGCGAGTGCTTTTGATGCATCGTCGCGCCAGCGCCCGACGGAATAGACTTCACGCGCACTGACATGGCCGTAAAGCAGATGCGGCACCCGCGCCTTGTCGGCATCGGAGGGTTGCGCCGTCAGGATGGGCGCTTGCGCGTAGACCTGCATGGAATCGGCATTGATCACCACGCCGCCGATCTCTTCGGCCAGTTCCATCGCCTGACGCGACTTGCCGCTCGCGGTAGGCCCTGCAATAAGGACGGCGTCGTAAGTCATTTTGGCCTTCTCTTGGGCGGCACAATGTTTGTTCTGAATGTCATCGGCAAGGGCGCCGAACCGGATATCTTCCGCGGGCTGGACAACGGCCCGGCGAAGATTCTGTCGCCCGGCCATGCCTTTGATCTTCCTGTGGCAAACGAGGTGGCGTCGTTGGCCGAAGCGCGCGCGCGCTGCCAGGATTTTGGCCTGGACATCAACCTGGTTTCCGCCGTGAAGCGGCGCAAGAAGCTGCTGCTGGCGGACATGGATTCCACCATCATCAATGTCGAATGCCTGGATGAGCTGGCCGACATGGCCGGCCTGAAACCCCAGATCGCCGCCATCACCGAGCGCGCAATGCGCGGCGAACTGGAATTCGAAGCCGCCCTCAAAGAACGCGTCGGCATGCTGAAAGGCCTGAAGCTGGATGCGCTGGAGCGCACCTATGCCGAGCGGGTGCGGCTCAATCCCGGCGCCAAATCCCTGCTCGCCACCATGCGCGCGCACGGCGCCCACACCATGCTGGTGTCTGGCGGCTTCGGCTATTTCACCCGGCGGGTGGCGGAAGCCGCGGGCTTTCATGCCGAGCGCGGCAACACCTTGCTGGATGACGGCACGCACCTGACCGGCGAAGTCTCCACCCCCATCCTGGGCCGCGAAGCCAAGCTGAAGGCGCTGGAAGAAGCGGTCGAAACGCTCAAGATCGGCTTCGACGAAACCCTGGCGGTGGGCGATGGCGCCAACGATCTGGCGATGATCCAGAAGGCGGGCCTGGGCGTGGCCTATCACGCCAAGCCGGTGGTAGCGGCCGCGGCCGGCGCCGCCATCCAGCACAATGACCTGACCGCCCTGCTCTACCTGCAGGGTTATAGCGATAGCGAGATTATAGCGGCGTAAAGTGCGCGAAGGCGTGCTGGGCTTCAGCCAATTGCGCCAGCGGCACGAAATCCATCACCGCGCTCATCGCCTGCCAATGGGCGCCGATTTCGGCAATGGTGGGCGCGCCGCGCGATTTCTCGATGCTTTCCCATTCAAAGATTTCTACCAGCGCACCGTCCTGGGCCGCGCCCTGTATCACGGGCCGATCGGTGATCAGGCCGTGTGAGCGCAGCAGCGGCACATGACCGGCCATCAGCATCCGGGCTTCATCTTCATGGCCGGCATGCGGCCGATAGGAACAGATGACCAGGATGCCCATGCGCGCTCCTCAGTTCAGCTTTCTCCCCCTTTGCGCGAAGCGCCTTAAAGGGGGAGATGCCATAGGTGGCCCTCGGGCCAGCGAAGGCAGAGGGGGTTAGTTCAACTTAAGTCCTACGTAAGTTAAATCACCGTCGCGGTTGATCAGCATCAGCTCGCTCTTCTTGCCTGCCTTGACGTCGCCATCGACACGCTTGGCGACATCGTCCGGCGTCTTTACCGGCTGGCCCGCCACTTCCACGATCACATCGCCGGGGCGCAGATTCTTCTCCGCCGCCGGGCTGCCCGCCTCGACCGAACTGACCAGCACGCCCTGCACCCCGGCGCCGATCTTGAACTTGGCGCGCGCGCCGCCGTCCAGCGCCCCCAGCGACAGGCCCAACTGGGCAAGCTTGCTCTGGTTCTTCACCGGCGCGGGAGGCGCCTTGGCCGGCTTGTCGGCGCGTGCGTCATCGGCCAGCTTCTGCACCGTGATGCGCAGGGTCTGTTTCCGGCCCTTGCGCAGCACATCGATGTTCACGGTCTTGCCGATGGGCGTGTCGGCCACGATGCGCGGCAAGGCGCGGTCGTCGGGCACCGCCTTGCCGTCAAAGCCGGTCACCAGGTCGCCATTGTACAAGCCCGCCTTGGCGGCCGGACCGCCCTTGGTGACATCGGCCACCAGCGCGCCCTGGGTGGTGGGAAGTCCCAGCCCCTCGGCGATCTCCGGCGTCACCGGCTGGATGCGAACCCCGATCCAGCCGCGCCGAGCGATGCCGAACTGGCGCAGCTGGCCCACCACCTCGCGTGCCAGGTTGGCGGGAATGGCAAAGCCGATGCCGACGCTGCCGCCCGACGGCGTATAGATCTGCGAATTGATGCCGATGACATTGCCGTCCACATCGAACAGCGGGCCGCCGGAATTGCCGCGGTTGATCGGCGCATCGGTCTGGATGAAATCGTCATAGGGACCGGCATTGATGTTGCGGTTGCGCGCCGAGACGATGCCGGCGGTGACGGTGGAACCGATGCCGAAGGGATCGCCGATGGCGATCACCCAGTCACCGATGCGGGCCTTGTCGCTGTCGCCAAAATGCGTTGCGGGCAGCGGCTTTCTGGGCGTGACTTTCAAAAGCGCCAGGTCGGTCTTGGTATCGCGGCCCACCACCTTGGCCGGCATCTGGGTGCCGTCCTGCAACGACACGGTGATCTGGTCGCTATCCTCGATCACATGGTTGTTGGTGACGATGTAGCCCGACGGATCGATGATGAAGCCCGACCCAAGCGAGGTGACATGGCGCGGCGCGTTGGTCTTGGGCCCCAGGAAATTCTTGAACAGGTCTTCCAGCGGCGAGCCCGGCGGCAGTTGCGGCATGGCGCCTTGCGGCGGCGCCTTCAAGGTCTGGCTGGTGGAGATGTTGACCACCGAGGGCAGCAGCTTGGCCGCCAGATCGGCAAAGGAATCGGGCGCCGGACGCGCGACCGCGGGCGCCACAGCGAGCGCCAAAATGGCACAGAGAATTTGAAAGCGGCGCATCTGTTCGTTCCTGGGAACGTGAAGGGGAGGAATCGGGGGCCAGTCTAGGCAGCAATAACCGGAACAGACAGGAAAAACCGGCTTTTGCCGTGGTTTTTTCACTTGGACGTCATGCAGCCTTTTTCCAAGGTTCCAAGGCACGGGGCTTGAAGGGAACGGCCCATGAAAAGGCCGGATGCCCATAGTAAACTGCTCTCGCTGCTGTGCTTCCTGCTGCTGGCCTGTGGCAGCCTGGTGGCGCTGGCGGGCTGCGGCGGCCTCTTGCCGGACCAGAAAGCCGCCAGCGCCAGCCCGTTCGAAAGCTATGAGCAGGTGGTGGAAGCCTTCGACCAGATCGTGCCGGGCATGACCCATGCTGAGGATTTGCCCAACCTGGGCTTCGATGCCCGTACCGGCAATGTGGACGTGTTGTCCCATCTGAACATCGAGGAGCGCTTCCTGCCCACCGCCGGGGTGCGCTGGGAACATCTCAATCCCGCCGTGCAGGCCTGCATCCGCGCCGAGGCCTATTGCACCGGCTATGTCTTCCATCCCAGCCGCAGCGAACGCCGGTCGGCCGATGTCATCCTGCTCGTGATGAATGGCCGCGTGGTGCACAAGGTCTTCACCGGCAATCCGCGCACGCAGACCTGAAAGGCCGCCGGCAACGCGCCGGGTTACTGGTTTTTGGAGTCAGCCGGGGCTATATCCCCTGCCATGAGCGCCACCCGCGACGACATCCTCAAAGCCCTGGACCAGGTGATCGATCCGGCCAGCGGCCGCACCGTGGTGCAGCAGGACATGATCCAGGGCCTGGTCGTGAAAGACGGCCATGTCGGCTTTGTGCTGGAAGTCGCAGCCGAGCGCGGACCGCAGTCCGAACCCTTGCGCAAGATCTGCGAGGCGATGGTGCTGGGGGTAAAGGGCGTCAAGTCCGTCACTGCCGTGCTAACCGCGCATGATGATCATGGACACGACGATCATGGCCATGCGCATGCGCCCGCCGCCGCCAAACCTGCAACGCCCCGCAAGGAACCGCCGCCGCCCGCGGGGCTGCCCGGCGTCAAGAACATCATCGCCGTGGCCAGTGGCAAGGGCGGCGTCGGCAAGTCCACCGTTGCGGTCAATCTGGCGCTGTCGCTGTCGCGTTTGGGACTGAAAGTCGGATTGCTGGATGCCGATATCTATGGCCCCTCGCTGCCGCGCCTGCTGGCGATCACCGAAAAGCCCGGCAGCACCGGCAACACGCTGATCCCGATCGAGAAGCATGGCCTGAAAACCATGAGCATCGGCTTCCTGGTCAAGGAAGACGAAGCCATGATCTGGCGCGGCCCCATGGTGCAAAGCGCCCTGTCGCAGATGCTGACCGATGTCGCCTGGGCGCCGCTGGACGTGCTGGTGCTGGACATGCCGCCGGGCACCGGCGATGCCCAGCTCACCATCGCCCAGCGCGTGCCGCTGAAAGGCGCAGTGATCGTGTCCACCCCCCAGGACATCGCCCTGATCGATGCCCGGAAGGGCATCGCCATGTTCAACAAGACCCAAGTGCCGATTCTGGGCATCGTGGAGAACATGTCCATGTTCACCTGCCCCGATTGCGGCTCGTCCCATGCCATCTTCGGCCATGGCGGCGCGCGCGAGACGGCGGAAAAGCTTGGCGTACCGTTCCTGGGCGAGATTCCGCTGGTGCCGCGCATCCGTGAAACTTCCGATGCCGGCACGCCGGTCGCCGTTTCGGCGCCCGATGGGCCCGAAGCGCAGGCCTTTTTGGAACTGGCGAAGAAGGTGGCGGTCTCGCTGGAAACCGCTTCCAAGGTCGCGCCGAAGATTGTTATCGAGTGAGCGTGACGTAGCTGTAGCGCAAGCCATCCGGCGTGACGTGATCCTCGCGCGCCGTCTCGTGCCAACCCCTGCGGTCCAGTTCGAACCGGGCATCGCCGTCAAACGCCTTGTGCACTTCCGTCAGTTCGATGCGCGCCGCCAACGGCAAGGCGCGTTCGTAAATCTCCGCGCCACCGATCACCATCACTGTCCCAGAAGTGCCCGCCGTCGCCTGGCCTAGCGAAGAGGCGGTGATGGCGCCTTCGGCGCTCCAATCCTTTTGCCGCGTCACCACCACATTGACCCGGCCCGGCAGGGGCTTCCTGGGCAGCGAGTCCCAGGTCTTGCGCCCCATCACAATCGTATGGTTCAGGGTCAGCGCCTTGAAGCGCTTCAGGTCTTCGGAAATGTGCCAGGGAATACCGCCATCCTTGCCGATGACGCCATTGTCGGCGATGGCCACGACCAGAACGATCTCGCTCATGACGCAAGCCTCTTCAGCGCTTCGCCGTTCAGGCGGTAATTGATCCAGCTGTCCCGCGGCTCCGCGCCCAGGCTCTGGTAGAATGCGATGGACGGCGCATTCCAGTCCAGCACCTGCCACTCCATGAACCCGCCTTCGGCCTTGCCCGCCAGATGCGCCAGCAAGGCGCGGCCCAGGCCACGCCCGCGAAAATCGGGCTTCACATACAGGTCTTCCACATACAGGCCGCGCGCGGCGCCGAAGGTCTTGTAGATCCAGAACCAGACGGCAATGCCCACCGCCGCGCCGTCCACCACAGCCAGGTCGGTATGGCAGGCCGTGCCCAGCAAATCGCGGATCACGGCCGCTTCGTCCAGGGCAAAACCGGCCTGCAGCTTTTCATAGTCCGCCAGCTCCCGGATCAGCGCCACGATGGCGTGCGCATCGGCGGCGTTGGCGCTGCGGATGGAGAATTCGCTCATGCCCGGACCTTAGGGTTGCTGTTCGGGAACCCAAACGGTCACTATCGGTTATACCCAAGCTATTTTCAGGACAAATTATCATGCGCCAATTGCTCATTTCCGCCGCCGCCCTGGCATTTCTCGCCGCCCCGGCTTTTGCCCAGCCCGATGACCACCGGGGCCATGAGGGAGGAAATCGCGGCGGCGCTCCAGCGGCTGGCGCTCCGGCGCAGGCACCGGCGCCCCAGCCGCAGCGCGGCGGAAATGGCGGTCCCACCAGCTTTACCGACCAGCCGCCGCAGGGGACCTTGCCGGGCGGCCAGACTTTGGGCGGTGGCAACAGGGGTGGCGGCGACCGTGGCCGTGGTCAGGCGCAGCAGCCCCCTGCCCAACCGCTGGCAGCGCCACAGCAGGGCCGTAGCAATCAGGGCCGAGGCGATTTCAATCGCGGCGGCAACAACAACCGTGACTATCGCGGCAATGGCCAGAATTATCGCGGCGACAACCGCACCGGCAATCGCGGCGGCTACAACAGCCAGCGCCACGACTTCTCCAACTTCCGCGACTATCACCGCGACTTCCGCGCCTCGCGCCGCTTCCGCGGCCCGGACTATCGCCGTCCCGCCGGCTGGTATGACCATCGCTGGACCTTCGGCGAATTCCTCCCCAGCGCCTTCTGGGCGCGCGATTACTGGCTGAGCGATTATGGCGCTTATGACCTGCCGCCGCCGCCCTATGGCGCGATCTGGGTGCGGGTGGGCAGTGACGCCCTGCTGGTGGACCAGGACAGCGGCGAAGTTATCACCGTCGAATATGGCGTGTTTTACTGAGGTTTTTGGCTTGGTGCCGCATTTTCGCAAGGATGCGGCACCTTTGCCCTTACGCCCCGGCCCTTAGCTGCTATAAGCCGCCACCGTGCCTGTGGCTCCCACAGGTTGAGCATCAAGGTACGGGTTTTTCAGCATGTCCAACGTCACGGTGATCGGCGCCCAATGGGGCGACGAAGGCAAAGGCAAGATCATTGACTGGCTGTCCAACCGCGCCGACATGGTGGTGCGGTTCCAGGGCGGCAACAATGCCGGCCACACCATCGTGGTGGGGGACAAGACCTACAAGCTCTCGCTGCTGCCCTCCGGCGTGGTGCAGGGCAAGCGCTCCATCATCGGCAATGGCGTGGTGGTGGATCCCTGGTCCCTGCTGGAGGAAATCGCCAAGGTCGGCGCCGCCGGCCTGAGCGTGACGCCGCAGTTGCTGGTGCTGGCCGAGAATGCCTGCCTGGTGCTGCCGCTGCACCGCGAACTGGATGCGCTGCGCGAGGAAGCCTCTTCGCAGAAGATCGGCACCACCAAGCGCGGCATCGGCCCGACTTACGAAGACAAGGTCGGCCGCCGCGCCATCCGCGCCATCGACCTGAAGGACCCCGCCAGCCTGCCCGGCAAGATCGAGCGGCTACTGGCGCATCACAATGTCCTGCGCCGTGGCTTTGGCGCCCCCGAAGTCGATGCCGGCGCGCTGCTGAAACTGCTGAACGAAATCGCGCCCAAAATCGCACCCTTCCTGGGTTCCTCCTGGCGCGAGCTGGACGCCGCCCGCAAGGCCGGCAAGCGCATCCTGTTTGAAGGCGCCCAGGCCGTGCTGCTGGACATCGATCACGGCACCTATCCTTTCGTCACTTCGTCGAACACGGTGGCAGGCCAGGCCGCGGCAGGCGCCGGCGTGTCGCCGCGCGCCATCGGCACCGTGCTGGGCATCGTCAAGAGCTACACCACCCGCGTCGGCGAGGGCCCCTTCCCCACCGAGTTGAAAGACGCCACCGGCGAGAAGCTGGGCGAGCGCGGCCATGAATTCGGCACCGTGACGGGGCGCAAGCGCCGCTGCGGCTGGTTCGACGCCGTGCTGGTGCGTCAGACCTGCGTCACCGGCGGCGTGGACGGCATCGCCCTGACCAAGCTGGACGTGCTGGACGGCTTTGACGAGATCAAGATCTGCGTCGCTTATGAAGCGGACGGGCAGACCCTGGATTACCTGCCGGCCGACGCCAACCTGCAGGCGCGGCTGACGCCGGTTTACGAGACCCTGGAAGGCTGGAGCGAAACCACCGCTGGCGCCCGCAGCTGGGCCCAGCTGCCCGCCAACGCCATCAAATACGTCAAGCGGGTGGAAGAGTTGATCGGCGCGCCGGTGGCGCTGCTGTCCACCAGCCCCGACCGCGACGACACTATCATGGTGCAAGACCCATTCGTGGATCGGTGATGCGCGCTCTGCTTCTCTCCGGCCTGATGTTCTTGGGCGCCTGCGGCGCGGCTGCCGCCGACGATACGGCGCGCATCGAACAGGCCTATGCCCGCAAGCTCGCGGCGCAGCAGCAACAGGATGTCGAGCAACGCATCGCGGGACGCGAGCACGCGCTCGACAATGCGCCGTCCTCGCCCGTGCTGGGCAATCCCGCCGGCGATGTCGTGATCGTGGAGTTCTTCGATTACACCTGTCCTTATTGCAAGGCGGTCGAACCCCGGCTGGAAGCCCTGCTGAAATCTGATCGCAAGGTGAAGCTGGTGCTGAAGGAGTTTCCCATCCTGACGCCCCAGTCCCTGATCGCCACCCGCGCGGCGCTGGCCGCGACGCACCAGGGCAAGTACCACCAATTCCACCAAGCGATGATGAACTTCCGCGGCCAACTGCTGGAATCCGACATCTTCGACATGGCCCGGGCGTCGAGCCTGGACGTCGCGCGCCTGCGCCGGGACATGACCGCGCCGGACGTCTCCGATGAGATCATCGCCAACTTCAACTTGGCGCGTGGTATCCGCGTGTTCCAGACCCCTGCCTTCATCGTTGGCGGCCGCCTGATGAATTCGGAATCGGCCAGCATCGATTTTCCCAAGGCAGTCGCCGCCGCCCGGCACAAATGAGGCCGCTGGTCATTCTGGGCAGTGCCCGGCCTGACGGCGAGACGCGCAAGGCGGTGGATATCGCCTTTCCGGCCGGCAGCGCCGATCTCCTGATCCTGCCCGAGTTCATCATCGGCGGGTACGATTATCAGCATCGCAACATCGCGGACGCCTTCAGCAGCTTCGCCGAAGCCATGACCAGCGTAGGCAAGATTGTCTTCGCCACCCCGGTCTATTGGTATGCCATGAGCGCGCCGTTGAAGTTCTTTTTCGACCGCCTCACCGACCTGACGGAAAACCTCAAATCCCAGGGCAAGGCGCTGGCGGGCAAACAGGTTTGGATGATCGCCAGCGGCACCGAAGAGACGCTGCCGGAAGGGTTTGAAGTCCCCTTCCGGCGTACATCCGAGTATTTCGGCATGACCTATCGTGGCGCGGCCTATCTCTACACCGGCACGGACGCGGATTTGCGCGCCCAAACCGCCGCGGCGATGACCGCATTCGGCCAAAGCATCACTGACGGCCGTTGAACACCAGGTAGCGGAACTTGCCGCCGGCCGCGACATTGAACAGATGCGGCATGCCCGCCGGAATCTGCAGGAAATCGCCGGTCTTCACCGTCATGCTCTTGCCGCCGGTGATGCCGTCACCGCGGGTCTGGCCGGGTCCGGTCTCCCGCGCGTTGGACACCGTGCCGCCATAGACCAGCGTCGCCTCGCCCGACAACACATGGATGTAATGCGTCCAGTGGGCATGCACTTCCGGCTCGTTGCCCTTGTCGCTGCGCTGGGCATATTCGACGTAGTAATTTTCATGATCGACCGGAAAGGCGGTCTTGGCGCCCGGTCCCGGCTGGCCGGTCAGGGCTTCGACTTCCTGGGCCGAAAGATGCCTGAAGCCTTCCGCCGGCAGGTTTCGCAGCGGTGTCTGTGCCATTGCGCCGGCTGAAACGATCAGCGCCGCGCCGAACATCATCTTGATTGTCTTGTTCATTTCCATTCCCTTCGTTGTGAAATCAAAGATCGGCCAGACGGGTCCAGATGCCCGCCGCGGCCGCAATCGCCACACCCAAACTCAAAACCAGATTGCCGTGAAAGCCCAGTTCGGTTGCGCCCGCCATCCACAGCACCAAGGTGGCAACTGCCACCACGATGCCGCCCACCAGGCTGGCCTTGCCGGTCGTGACGTGGCCGCGCGTGCTCATTTCCGCACCTTGCTGGTGTCATAGCCATTGAAGACGTGGCGAACCAGGCCGCATTCCAGGTCCGAGGTGCCGAAGAACCAGTCCGCCACCGGATAGGTTAGGTTGAAATTGCGTTCCATCATGATGGAGCGATCATGATGGGCGACGTGATGGCGGCGGATGGAGTTCACCAGCGGGATGCGTCGCACGAGCGAGTCATCCTTCACATGGCAGCAATAGTGAAACAGCTCGTAATTCAGGTAGAGCGAGACATTGGTGATCAGCAGCAGCCAGCCGGCATTGGCAAATCCCAGCCGGTTCAGGATAAACGCCGGCGCCAGCGACATCACCATGAAAGCCACCAGCGCATAGGGCGGGAAGAACACGATGCGGAAGTCGCGCGTGTTGTCGAAGCTGGGTTCGACATCGGTGAAGAATTCGTGGTGCGCCAAGGTGTGGCGCTTGTAGATGCCCATCAGCCCCTTCACCGGCCGGTGCATCACATATTTGTGCAGCCACCATTCAAACACGTTGGAAATGCAAAAGGCCGCCGGGATAAACAACCATTCAAACCAGGCCGGCGATGTGACTTGCCGCGCGCAAACCCAGATCGCCGCTGCGCCGAGCCCGAAGATAAGCGCCACATGCATCCAGCCGCGATAGGCCGGCGCAATCTTGCCGCGATAGTCGGCGCGGAAGGCTTGCTGGCGGGCCGGCATGGTGGGCATCAGAAGGTCGCGATGGGGTTCAGCACCGAGCCGGTGCCGCCGGGCACTGCGGCCGGGGAAGCGGTGACCAGGAAATCCCAGCGCTTGCGCTTTTCCGCTTCGCGGCCGATCAGCTCCAAATCCAGATTGTCGAAGATCGGCATGCCCATGGCGACAATGCACAGGGCGTGGATCGGCTGGGACACCCCCGTCACCATCGATGGGATCACATCCTGCGCCCCGTCGCCGCCCAAAATCGAGACATCGCGGGCATGCAGCCAGCGGGCGCAAGACATGTGCAGCCCCGCCAACCCCTCGCCCTGGATCGGCCAGGGGCCCTTGGCATCGCGCCGCGCCCAGCGCCCGGTGCGCACGATCATCACATCGCCCGCCCCGACCTTCACGCCGGCCTTCTTCTCCCAGGCGTCCAGGTCTTCCGGATAGATGGGAGTGCCGGGCTCCAGATAGTCCACGCCCTTGTGACGGGCCATGTCCATCAGCACCCCGCGGGTGATGATGCCATTCTTGAAATTGATGATGCTGTTCTTGGCGGCGCCGTCCTCGGTCACCTCGTCCTGCGAGTAACCGTTGTACATTTTTCGGTCATAGAGGAAGTGGCAGATCGTATCCATGTGGGTATGGACATAGCCATGATACGAAATGAAAAAGGTATCGCTGGTGCCGCCGATGCCGGCGCTGCCCGGCACCTGGCCGCGGCCCACCCGGGTGGTCTTGCGTAGGATGGGCGCGGGATTGTCCACCGCCTCCTTGGTCTCGGCATTGCGCGCCATGGAATAGGAGGCGCCTTCGCGCGCCACGCGCAGGGCCGACAGACGCTTTTTCGGTGTGATCAGGTTGACCGCGCCCATCTGGTCATCGGCGCCCCAGCGATTCCAGTTGGACAATTCTTTCTGCAGCTTCGCAAAGTCTTCCGGCGTGGAATCGGCGCGCGAGGTTTGCGCATTGGCGCTGGTCGCGGCCAACGCGGCGCCAACGGCCAGTTGCTGGACGGCGCTGCGGCGTGATGGTTCAGACATAGGCCCCTCCCGTTCGCCCGCGTCTCCGGGCTTTGGAATAAGGCTACCCGGAAAGCGGGGTATGGCCTAGCGGGCCGTGACCACTTCCCAGGCCGGGCGCGGTCCTGATTGCCGCCTGGACATAGGCATGGGCGCTGGCGACCGCATCCGGCATGCCGCGCCCCTGTGCCAAGCCGCAGGCGATGGCGGTGGCCAGGCTACAGCCGGTTCCGTGGGTGTGGGGCGTGGCCTGGCGCGGCACCTCGAAATCCGTGAACTCCCCGCCGAACCACAGCGTATCGCGCACCACCGGCCCTTCGCCGTGCCCGCCCTTGAACAGCACCGCGTTGCAGCCCAGCAGCTTGAACACCATGGCGGCGTTGCGCAGCCGGTGTTCGCTGACAGGCAGGATGCCGGTCAGGGCCTCGGCCTCCGGCAGGTTGGGCGTGACCAGCGCCGCCATCGGCAGCAGCTTTTTCTTCAGCACCGTGACGGCGTCGCCGTCCAGCAGGGACGAGCCGCCCTTGGCCACCATCACCGGGTCCACCACCAGGGGAATGCCGGGCGCATGTTCGGCCAATGTGTCGGCCACCATCTGGGTCATCGCGGCGCTGCCCAGCATGCCGGTCTTGATCGCGTCGGCGCCGATATCGGACAGACAGGCGATGATCTGGTCCCGCACCACATCGACCGGCACGATATGGGCGCCGGTCACGCCCAGCGTGTTCTGCACCGTGACGGCGGTGATCGCGGTCTGGGCATAGACGCCAAAGGCCTGGGCGGTCTTGATGTCGGCCTGGATGCCCGCGCCGCCGGACGAATCCGACCCGGCGATCACCAGGAGGCGCGCCATCTTCATCTGCGAAACCTAAGCTGCCACTTCTTCGATGGCGCTGGCGATCTGGCGCACCACGGCGCGCACGACTTTTTCGTCCTCGCCTTCGGCCATGACGCGGATCAGGGGCTCGGTACCCGACTTGCGCACCAGGATACGGCCGCTGGCGCCCAGTTTGGCGTTGCCGGATTCGATGCTGGACTTGACCTTGTCGTCGTCCAGCGGCGAGCCCTTCTTGAAGCGCACATTTTCCAGCACCTGGGGCAGCGGCTCATACAGATGCGCCGCCTCGCTGGCCGGCTTGTTTTCCTGCGCCAGCACCGCCAGCACCTGCAGCGCCGCCACCAGTCCGTCGCCGGTGGTGGAGAAATCCGAAAGAATGATGTGGCCGGACTGTTCGCCGCCGACATTGAAACCGCCCTTGGCCATTTCCTCCAGCACATAGCGGTCGCCGACCGCCGAACGCGCCAGGGACAGGTTCAAGGTCTTGAGATAGCGGTCCAGGCCGGCATTGGACATCACCGTGCCGACCACGCCGCCGCCCTTGAGCCGTTCGGTCCTGGACCAGCTCTTGGCGATGAGCGCCAGGATCTGGTCGCCGTCGATGATGCGGCCATGTTCGTCGGCCATCACCACCCGGTCGGCGTCGCCGTCCAGCGCGATGCCGAAATCGGCGCGCACTTCGCGCACCCGGGCGCACATCGCCGCCGGCGCGGTCGAGCCGCATTCCTGGTTGATGTTGGTGCCGTCGGGTGTAACGCCCATGGTGACGATGTCGGCGCCCAGTTCCCACAACACTTCCGGCGCGACCTTGTAGGCGGCGCCGTGGGCGCAGTCGATCACGATGCGCAAACCGTCCAGCTTCAGATTGCGCGGGAAGGTGCGCTTGGCGAATTCGATGTAACGCGCCTGGCTGTCATCGATGCGCTTGGCGCGCCCGATGCGGGCGGACGAGGCCAGGCCCTGTTCCAGGCCGGCGGCCATCAGCGCCTCGATCTCCATTTCCACCGCGTCGGACAGTTTCTGCCCGTCGGGCCCGAAGAACTTGATGCCATTGTCCTCGAAGGGATTGTGCGAGGCGGTGATCATGACGCCGAGGTCGGCGCGCAGCGAGCGGGTCAGCATGGCGACGGCGGGGGTGGGCAGCGGGCCGAACTGGAACACGTCCATGCCCACGGCGGTGAAGCCGGACACCAGCGCGCTTTCGATCATGTAGCCCGACAGGCGGGTGTCCTTGCCGATCACCACCCGGTGGCGATGCTCGCCGCGGGTGAAAATGCGCCCGGCCGCCATCCCCGCCTTCATCGCCACTTCGGGCGTGAGCTTGGCGGTGTTGGTGCGGCCTCGGATGCCATCAGTGCCGAAATATTTGCGGGTCATAGGTGCGGGGTCCCGGGAAAGGGCTGTTTTACCACAAACTCATTGCCGGGGGTTAACAGGCTTCTTGAGGGCTTTCAGCACCTTAAGGGCATCCGACAGGGGGCTGGGGGCATGGGTGCGGATATAGTCCACACCCTGGCGGTGCGCGAACATCTCGGCAGCCAGGGTTTCGCCATGAAGCCTGCCGGCCCCGGCCTCGCCGGCCGGGCGGCCCACCAGCTGGCGCAAGAAGCCCTTGCGGGAGCCCGAGACCAGCAGGGGCAAGCCATAGCGGGCGCGCAGTTCGGGAAGGCGCCGCAGCAGGATCAGGGAATTTTCCGGGTCCGTGCCGACAAATTGGCCCATGCCCGGATCCAGGATCAGCCGGTCCCGGGCAACGCCTGCTTTCTGAAGCGCGGCGATGCGCGCATCGAAGAAGCGGGTGACCCGATCGAAGATTTCGGCCGACGGCACCTCGGTGCGAACAGCGACACCGCGTTCCTGCACCGCATGCATGACGATCAGTTTCACGGGCGATGCTGCCAGTTCGGGGTGAAGCGCCGGGTCGGGGAAGCCGTGAATGTCGTTGAGATAGTCTATCCCCTGCCCCAGCGCCCAGCGCTGAACTTCCGTCGCAAAGCTGTCGATGGAAAGGGGTACCCCCGTCTGCTTCAGCGCGGGGATCACCGCGGCCAGGCGCCCTATCTCCACCTCCGGCGCCACAGCCTGCGCCTCGGGATGAGATGAGGCCGCACCGATGTCGATGATGTCGGCGCCGCCCGCGGCCAGCACCTGCGCATGGGACAGCGCCGCGCCGGCGGCCAGATATTTTCCGCCGTCGGAAAAACTGTCGGTGGTGACGTTGAGGATGCCGAGAATTTTCATAACGAGATAGCCGCGATGACGACGGCCACAGCCAGCGCCGTCAGGCCGCCCAGAAAGGCGCTGTCGGCCACCCGCTCCTGCCAGCCCCGCACGCCGCCGTTGCGGATAGTGAGATAGGCATGCACCACGGCGGTGAACAACAGCACCGCCGCCAGCCACGTGACCTCGTCGGCATAGGAACGCACATTGGCGTTGGCCAGCTTCAGGCCGGTGATGATGACAAAGCAGATGCCCAGAAGGCTGGTGGAGGCGCTGAGGATGGAAGGCGCGCGGTTCATGAGGCACCGTTTAGAAGAAAAGACGGACGCTGGCCATAAACAATAAAGGCGGCCGAAGCCGCCTTTATCGATTGTCTCAACCTGCCGTTACCGCGGCTGCGGTTCCGGCGAGATGATCGGGCCGGGTCCGCTGGGACGCGGCTTGCCCGCCACCGGCACCGAAGTGCCTTCGCCGCGGGCCGGCAGCACCGGATCCTCGTACGGGGTGCGAACCGGGGGGATGCCCTTGAGCAGGGCGTTGATCTCGTCGCCCGTCAGAGTTTCATATTCCAGCAACCCGCGCGCCAGCACGTTCAGATCGCTCTGGCGGGAGGTGAGGATGTCCTTCGCCCGCTGGTAGCTCTCATCGATGATGCGATGGATTTCGCTGTCGATCTTCTGGGCGGTGGCTTCCGAAATATTCTGGGTGCGCGACACGCTGTGCCCCAGAAAGACTTCTTCCTGGTTCTCGGCATAGGCGATGGGCCCCAGGCTGTCGGACATGCCAAAGCGCGTGACCATGGCGCGGGCCATGCGGGTGGCCTGCTCGATGTCGCTTTGCGCGCCGGTGGTGACCTTGTCATGGCCGAACACCAGTTCCTCGGCCAGGCGGCCGCCGAACGCCACCGCCAGGTCCGCCAGCATCTTCTGGCGGGTCAGAGACAGGGCATCGCGTTCCGGCAGGCGCATCACCATGCCCAGCGCGCGGCCGCGCGGGATGATGGTGGCCTTGTGGATCGGATCGGAGCCTTCGACGCTGATGGCCACGATGGCATGGCCGGCTTCATGGAAGGCGGTGAGCTTCTTTTCCTCGTCGCTCATGGCCATGGAGCGGCGCTCGGCGCCCATCATCACCTTGTCCTTGGCGTCTTCCAGCTCGCTCATGGTGACGACGCGCTTGCCGCGGCGGGCCGCCAGCAACGCGCCTTCGTTCACCAGATTGGCCAGATCGGCGCCGGAGAAACCCGGTGTGCCGCGCGCGATGGTGCGCGGGTCCACGTCGGGCGCCAGCGGAACTTTCCGCAGATGGACACGCAGGATCTTCTCGCGGCCGGCCAGGTCGGGATTGGGCACCACGACATGACGGTCGAAACGGCCCGGACGCAGCAGCGCCGGGTCCAGCACGTCGGGACGGTTGGTGGCGGCGATCAGGATGACGCTTTCATTGGCTTCAAAACCGTCCATCTCGACCAGCAGCTGGTTGAGGGTCTGTTCGCGTTCGTCATTGCCGCCGCCCAGGCCCGCGCCGCGGTGGCGGCCGACCGCATCGATTTCATCGATGAAGACGATGCAAGGCGAATTCTTCTTGGCCTGCTCGAACATGTCGCGCACGCGGGATGCGCCGACGCCCACGAACATCTCGACAAAGTCCGAACCCGAAATGGTGAAGAAGGGCACATTGGCTTCGCCCGCGATGGCGCGCGCCAGCAGGGTCTTGCCGGTGCCCGGCGGGCCGACCAGCAGCACGCCCTTGGGGATGCGGCCGCCCAGGCGCTGGAATTTCTGCGGGTCGCGCAGGAAGTCCACGATTTCCTTCAGGTCGTCCTTGGCCTCGTCCACGCCGGCCACGTCTTCGAACGTGACGCGGCCCTGGCGCTCGGTCAGGAGCTTGGCGCGCGACTTGCCGAAGCCCATCGCCTTGCCGCCGCCCGACTGCATCTGGCGCAGGAAGAACACCCACACGCCGAAGATCAGCAGCATGGGCGCCCAGCTGACCAGGATGGAGATGAAATTGATGCCGTCATCGGCAGGCGTGACAGCGGTATCCACATTGTGGGCCTTCAGGGTCGGCCACAGGGTTGTGTCATTGTTGGGGACGGTGGTGGTGAAGGGCTGACCATTGGTCATCTCGCCCTTCACGGCGTCGCCCTGGAACATCACCTTGCGCACCTGGTTCTGGACCACCAGCTCGGTGAACTTGGAATAGCTGACCGGCGAGGTGGCCGTGTGCGGGCCCGTTCCCTGGAACAGGTTGAACAGGAAAACCAGCAGCAGCGCGATGACGATCCACAGCGCGAGATTTCTCAGGTTATTCAAAGGCCGTCCTTCTCTACTTGCCGGGAATGAACCGGGCTCCCGCCCTTCATAGATAGGACGGTTTTAGCGCATTGCCAGCCATCAAAACGTTAAGAGTTTTGGGGGCTTCCCGCAACACAGCATGACCCTCGCCGTCAGGCCTTGCGGGCGGAACTCCCGGTTTTCCTTGGACTTTCGGGGCTGAGCCACAGGACGGCTGCGCCAAAATCTTTCCCGCGCCTGCCTGCCGGGCGAATGTGACAGCCATGCAGGGTCGCGCCGGCGCCCAGCCTGCCGCCGCCAATCTGGTCGAAAAGCCGCTCCAGCGACTCGAATCGCGGCCGATAGGCCTGGCCGGAAACCGCCATCAGGATCGTGGCCAGCGCCCGCAAACCGACCTCGCGCGGCGCGGCTGCCAGCACGGCAGGATCAAGCAGCACACCGCCCTCGCCTGCACGAACGCTGCGCGCCAGCACCGCTTCGGTGACGATCTCCAGGCTTTCGCGGGCGCGGGCCAGATGCGCCGCCGCGGATGCGATGCGCTCCACCGTCAGACCGGCCGGCGCCAGTACGACAAGCGCCTTTCGGATCTTCACCCGGTCGAAGGCAGGATCGTCATTCATGGGATCATCCAGCCAGGACTGCTTCAGGGATTTCAGATGCGCCCGCAGCTGATCACGGCGCAACGCCAGCAGCGGCCGCTTCACGCCAAGTCCCGCAAATCCTGGAACCGGCCAGGGCGCGTTCGCGCGCATCGCGGCCAATCCATCGAGACCGCTACCGCGCGCCAGCCTGAGCAGAAACGTCTCCGCCTGGTCGTCGCCGGTGTGACCCACAAACAGGGTGGCGATCTTGTGCCGGGTCAGCCATTGCCCCATCAGGCGATAGCGCGCCTCGCGCGCCGCCGCCTCAATGCCGCTTTTGGGTTTGGTGCCCGTCCATTTCAGAACTTCGGCCTTCAGCCCCGCCTGTTTCGCCCAGGCGGCAACCTGCCTGGCATCCCTGGCGGAAGATTTGCGCAGGCCGTGATCCACCGTCAGCACCACCGGCGGCTTTGATTTGCGCTGCTCCGCGAAGGCGCGCAGCAGATGCATCAATGCGAGAGAGTCACTGCCACCCGACACGGCAACCGCGATGGCGCCGTCATGGTCCGCCATTGCCGCGATGAAAGAAGCCTCAAGCTTACTTGCTGCAGGCCGTTTTGCGGAGGCTCGCGGCCTGACCGAGGGTTTGCGGGCTGGCGTTGGGGTATTTCGACTTGATGAGGCCAAGCGTGGTGCAGCCTTCCGATTTCTGGCCCATGCCCATGAAGGACTGTGCCAGCTTGAGCATAGCGTCGGGCGCGCGCGTTGACTTGGGATATTTCTTGATCACTTCGGCGAAGGTGCGCGCCGCGGGGGCATAGTCCTGGTGGATGAAGCTTATGTTCGCCACCCAATAGATCGCCTGGGGCGACAGGTCGGTGTCACCCGGATTGGCGTCGGCATAGCCGCGGAACGCCGCCGAGGCTTCGTCATATTGGGCGCGGCCCATCAAATTCATCGCCTGGTCGTACTGAGCCGTGTTGGGCGGCGGCGCCAGCGAGCCGTTCAGCGGCGCGCCATCGCCGGGACCCGACGGCAAGGTGCCCAGGGTGCCGGGCGGACGGCCCCGTCCTGACAGATTGGCAGGAGGCGCATCGGGCACAGCATTAAAGCCGCCGCCGCCATTGCCGCTGGCGTCGATGGTGCCAGGACCGGCGCCAATCGGCGGCAAGGGATCGCCCGGACGCATCTGGGAATAAGGCTGCGGCGCCATCGCGGGCTGGCCGGCCGATTGCGTGCCGGCCGCGGCGCAATTCATGGAATCGCCCGCGCCCAGTTGCTGCGCTGACAGGGTGCAGAGCCGGTAGGCGAAGTCCTTCTGCATCTTGTCGATCTTGTCGTTCTGAATCTGGATCTGGTGAGTCAGTTCTTCATTGGTGCCGGTGGCCTGGCTGAGGCTCTGGGTCAGGCCCTGGACCTTGTCCTCCAGGGTCTTGATACGGGCATCCTGCTGCTGGGTGGTGTTCTGCAGGTCGCGCACCCCGTTGGTCTGGAAGGCTTCGCGCGCCTTTTCCTCGTCGCTGGGACCGAACAGCTGCGCGCTGGCGGGCGCGCAGAAAAGGCTGAGCGCCAGAACCGAAACCGCGATGCGCTGGATCATGACAAAAGTTCTCTGAAAGCAAAAAGGGGCGCGGGAGTTATCCCACGCCCCTTTTCAAAACGAACGCAAGTTACGAATTGGCACCGCCGGCGACGACGCTGACGCCGCGGCGGTTCTGCGCCCAGCAGCCTTCGTTGGAGTCGGTGCAGACGGGACGCTCCTTGCCGTAGGAGATGGTTTCGAGACGGCCGGTGGAGACACCCTGGCTGACCAGATACTCCTTCACCGCATTGGCGCGACGGGCGCCCAGCGCCAGATTGTATTCGCGGGTGCCGCGCTCGTCGCAATGACCTTCAACCGAGATGCGCACTGCCGGATATTTGGCGAGCCAGGCGGCCTGGCGGCCCAGCACGGCCTTGTCGGTGTCCTGGATGCTGTACTCGTTGTAGCCGAAATGGACGGTGTCGCCGACATTGACGCGGAAGTCTTCGGCACTGCCCGGCAGGATCGAGGAGGTGACCGGCGCGGGGGGCATCGGCGCGGGCGCGGCGGCCGGCGGCGGGGCGGTGTTCACAGCTTCCTGCTTGTGGGTGCAAGCGCCCAGAACGAGGGCCGCCGAAAGGCAGGCAAATTTCAGGGAATGGGAAAATGACGTCATGACTGGAATCTCCTGGCAGCGAGACCGCGGTGCGACGGCGCCAACGCTTTAAGAATAAAGACGCACCTGAATCGAGAAACGCATTAAGCCGGTAAAAGAACCAAAAAATGCGTTCGAAATTAGACCAATTCTAGGAAAACTCCTCTACTGGATCAAGGGCGACCAGGCCGGATCTGAGGCCGAACCGGGGGTTAGCACCCGCCGCTCGTTGCGCCCGGTCACGTCCACCGACCAGATGGAGGAGCCGCGGCCGCCCGGGGCCTCCCGGCCGAACATCAGGACCCGGCCATTGGGGGCCCAGGTGGGCCCCTCGTCACGGCCGCCATTGGTAATGATGCGTTCACCAGAACCGTCGGCGCGCATCACGCCGATGCTGAACTGGACACCGATCCGGCGGGTAAAGGCGATCAGGTCGCCGCGCGGGGACCAGACCGGGGTACCGTTGGCGCCCGGACCGAAGCTGATACGGCGCTGGCCCGAGCCATCCGCATTCATCACATAAATCTGCTGGCCGCCGCCGCGGTCCGATTCAAAGGCGATCTGCTTGCCGTCGGGCGAGAAGCTGGGCGCGGTGTCGATGCCCGGATCGGTGGTCAGCTGGTGCATCGCCCGGCTTCGCAAATCCATCACATAGATATCGGAATTGCCGGCTCTCTCGAGCGTCAACACCACCTGGTTGCCGTCGGGCGAGAAGCGCGGCGAGAAGGTCATGTTGGGGAAATTGCCCAGCACCTCCTGCTTGCCGGTCTCGATATCGAACAGATACACGCGGGGCTTGCCGCCGATATAGGACAAGTAGGCGATCGTCTGGGCGGTGGGATTGAAGCGCGGCGTCAGGATCATGTACGAGCCGTTGGACAGGAAGATGGGATTGGCGCCATCCTCGTCCATGATCGCCAGCCGCTTGACGCGCTTGGTGGCCGGGCCGCTTTCCGAAATGAAGACGATGCGGGTGTCGAAATAGCCCTTCTCGCCGGTGATGCGCTCATAGATGGCGTCCGACACCATGTGCGCGATGCGCCGCCAATTCTCCGGCGTGGCAAAAAATTGCAGCCCCAGCATCTGGCTTTCGCCGTAAACGTCCCACAGGCGGAAATCCACCCGCAGGCGGCCGTCAGGCTGCTGGATCACCTGGCCGGTCACCAGACCCTGGGCGGTGATGGCGCGCCAGCTGGCGTAATTGGGCACGGTATTGATGTTGGTGATGTGCTCCGCAAAGCCTCTGGGGTCCAGCGGACGGAACAGGCCGGAGCGTTCCAGGTCGGCGCGCACCACGCCGGCGACATTGGCGCCAGTGGCCGGATCGCCCACGAAATCGGGAATGGCGATGGGCAGGGGTTGGGCGTTGCCCTGGGTGACGTCCACCTGCAGCGCGGCATAGGCGGGGGCCGTCCAAAGGGCCGCCAATGCGGCAAACAGGACCAAAAATCGTTTCATGCCGTTCTCCAGCGAATATTCGAAGTCAGTAACATGGCTCCAACATGGCAAGGCCCTGATGGTTCCACGATTATTGGCCCATCATCTGGCGCGGATCAAAGCGCAAGGGATTGATTTCCCGCCACAAAGCATAGCGGTCGGGCGGCAACCGGTAAGGCTGGCACTGATAGATGGCGCGGCTGGCGGCTTCCGCAGCGGCGCGGGTATAGCCGTTGCCGGCCGCCTGGGCCGCCGTGCCCGGCGTCATCTGCAAGCGTCCCACCGAGCCGTCGGGGTTCAGGGACAGATCATAATCCACCACCAGGTCGCGCGCGTCGGGCGCGCCGGTGGGCGGCGACCAGCAGCGATAGATCTGACTCTTGAGCGCATCGGCGATGTCGGCCGTCATCAGGTTGCCGGCGCCGATCCCCTGGATCACGCGCGGCCCGGGCTTGGCGGTCTTCACCGCCTTATCCGGCGCGGTGAGTTTGTTGAGCAAGGCATTAAAGTCCTGCGCCATCTCCTTCTTGGTGGGCTGGGGCTTTTCCACCGGCACTGGCTTTTCCTTGGCGATCTTGAAATCGGGCACCGGCGGTTCGGGCGCGGGCTCGACTTCCTGCATCTGCGGCTCGGGCGGAGCTTCCAGCGCCGGCGGCGGCGTGTCCATCTTCTGCGGCTCCGGCGTGGGCGGGGCCTGGGCGGCGACATTGGTGGTATCGGCGATGGTCACCAGATCCACCGGCACGACATGGCTGTCTTCAGGCGTGTCGAAGCTGCGGTGAAAGGTAATCAGGGCGGTGGCCAGGATCAGGACATGAAACAGCAGCGAACCCGCGATGCTGTAAGAGGGTCCCCGCGCGGTGGTGGGGCGCAACCGGCGCATGGCGGGCTGCGCCGCCACCTTACGGCGCGTCGGGCTTGGGCTTTGCGACATCGGTAACCAGTCCGATATGGGTGAAACCGCTGGCGGCGAGTATGCCCATCACTTCCATCACCTTGCCGTAATTGGCCTGGGTGTCGCCGCGCACAAAGATGCGCTGGTTGTAACCGTTGGAGGCGATGGCGGTGAGCTTGTCGACCAGGGCGGCTTCGGGCACCTGCTCCTTCTGCAGGAAGATGGCGCCGTCGCGCCGCACGGTGATGGAGAGCGGCTCGCGGTCCTGGCCCAGCGCCGGCGCCTTGGTCTTGGGCAGGTCCACCGGCACGCCCACGGTGAGCAAGGGCGCGGTGACCATGAACACGATCAGCAGCACCAGCATCACGTCGACAAAGGGCGTGACGTTGATTTCCGCCATGACGCGGCGGCGCATCCGGCCGCGTCCGCGCGAAGAGGTATGCTGGATACCACCAGCCATCAGCGGGCCTTTTCGTCGAGCTGGCGCGACAGGATGGCGGAGAACTCGTCCGCGAAGGCGTCGAGCTGGTTCACATAGCGGCCGATCTCGGCCACGAAGCGGTTGTAGAAGATGACCGCCGGAATGGCTGCCAGCAGGCCCATGGCGGTGGCGAACAGGGCTTCGGCGATGCCGGGCGCCACCACGGCCAATGTCGTGTCATGGCGCGCGGCGATGGCCGAGAAGCTGTTCATGATGCCCCACACCGTGCCGAACAGGCCGACAAAGGGCGAGACCGAACCGATGGTGGCCAGCATGCCCAGATTCTTCTCGATGCCGTCCACTTCGCGCAGGATGGTGACGCTCATCGCCTTGTCGATGCGCTCCTTCACGCCGCCGATCATGGATTCACGCAAGGGATTGGTGCCTTCAAAGGCGCGGCGCCATTCGCGCAAGCCTGCGATGAACATGGCGGCCAGGGGGTGATCGTTCTTGGCGGCGAATGCCTGATACAGCTCGTCCAGCGACTGGCCCGACCAGAACAGCTTCTCGAACCGCCGCGCCTTGCGCTTGAGGCTGCTCAGGGTGACCAGCTTGTTGAAGATGATGGTCCATGACCAGAGCGAGGCCACCAGCAAAAGGATCATCACCGCTTTCACAATGATGTCGGCGCGCATGAACATCGACACGATGGAGAAGCTGCCCAGCACGTCGGTGGCCAATCCGCTGCTGGCGGCGGCGCCGGGGGGCGGCGCCAGGCCTTGACTTTGGGCCGCAGGACCGACCGGGGCCGCGATGGGGGCGCTCTGGGCGCCCTGTGCCAGCGCCATGGTTGGGGCGGCAACCAGAATCAGGAAAGCGGCGACGATCTGCTTGATCATGGAAAAACCTTTTGGCGCCAACGGACTATGACAGGTTCATGGCCCGGGATGGTGGCCGGAATATGACGAATATTCTCAAGTTTCTTCTGCGGTCACGTATGGCGCAAGAGTCTCGAGTACGTTTTTGGGCAACCGGCGTAACTTCCCCGTTAACGTGATCATGCAGGCTTCGATCCGTCCTTCGACCAGCAGCATTTCGCCACAGAAGATCTTCTGGACCACGTTGATCCGTGCCCCGGACACGCCGGTCAGCACCGAATGGACCGCGATCTGGTCGTCCAGCCTGGCGGGACGGTGATATTCCACGGCAATGCGGCGCAGGGCCCAGGCCGAGGGCTCTTCATCGTCCAGGTTGGCGCGGGAGATGCCGGCAGTGCGGAAAAACTCGGTGCGGCCGCGCTCCATGTAGCGCAGGTAATTGGCGTGATAGACCACACCCGACAGATCGGTGTCCTCGTAATAGACGGCGATGGGCAGGACATGAGTCTTGCCGTCGAAGGCGCCGAGGCCTTTGAGATTACTCATCCTGATCGCCCGAAAAGAGTCCGGCCTGCGCCGCCGCCTGCGGCGGCGAGGCCAGACCCAGATGACCATAGGCCGCCGAGGTCAGCATGCGGCCGCGCGGGGTACGCTGCACCAGCCCCTGCTGCATCAGGTAGGGCTCGACGATGTCCTCGATGGCGTCGCGCGCTTCGCCCAGAGCAGCGGCGATGGTTTCGATGCCGACGGGGCCGCCGCTGAAATTCTCGGCAATCAGAGTCAGATAGCGGCGGTCGAAGGCATCCAGCCCCTTGGCATCCACTTCCAGCCGCGTCAGCGCCGCATCGGCGATCTTGGCGTCAACCGATACATGCTTGGCCACAGCGGCGAAGTCGCGCACCCGCTTGAGCAGACGGCCGGCGATGCGCGGCGTGCCACGGGAGCGGGCCGCGATCTCGCGCGCGCCATCCTTGGTCAGATTCAGCCCCAACACCCGCGCGCCGCGCTCGACGATCGAAAGCAATTCGTCGGGGGTATAGAAATTCAGCCGCACCGGAATGCCGAAACGGTCGCGCAGCGGCGTGGTGATTAGGCCGGAGCGGGTGGTGGCGCCGACCAGCGTGAAAGGCGCCAGCTGGATCTTCACCGAACGCGCCGAAGGCCCCTCGCCGATGACAAGATCGAGTTCGTAGTCCTCCATCGCGGGGTACAGGATTTCCTCCACCGCCGGATTGAGGCGATGGATTTCATCGATGAACAGGACGTCGCGCGGCTCAAGATTGGTGAGGATGGCGGCCAGATCGCCCGCCTTGGCCAGCACCGGCCCGGAGGTGGAACGGAAATTGACACCAAGCTCGCGCGCCACGATCTGCGCCAGGGTGGTTTTGCCCAGGCCCGGTGGGCCGTGAAACAGCACATGATCCAGGGCTTCGGCGCGCGCCTTGGCGGCATCGATGAAGATGGAAAGATTCTCTCGCGCCTGTTGCTGGCCGACGAAATCGGCCAGCCGCTTGGGCCGCAGCGATACTTCCAAAGTATCGTCTTCACTGCGTTCAGGGGCGACGATGCGTTTGTCGGCAGTCATGATTGCATCTCCCGCCGCTCGCCCAAGCTCGCGGCATTGGTAGCTCTC
>Ga0118677_10004214_pt1 | contig 26444 bp, 27 predicted proteins | sample AliMusrvi5mmetaG_FD_86154 | JGI IMG/M metagenome (GOLD analysis project Ga0118677, IMG submission 86154) | reverse complement strand
AATCCACGCTGATGAAAATCGTCGCCGGCATCGTGCAGCGGGATGGCGGCCAGATGCTCTGGAACGGCCAGGAAGTGTTCCTCCGGACGCCCGCCGAAGCCGCCGCCATCGGCATCGCGATGGTGAACCAGGAGTCGCTGCTCGCCCCGCACATGACGGTCGCCGAGAACATCTTCCTCGGCCGCGAAGAGCGTTCGCCGCTGGGCTGGGTCAACCGCCGCGCCATCACCGAAAAAGCGCGCCGCCTCATCGAGCAGTACCAGTTCCCGCTCGACGCGGAGTGGCGCGTCGACAAGCTGAGCCCCGCCGGCCGCCAGATGGTGGAGATCTGCCGCGCCATTCAGCACGGCTCCAGCCTGCTGATCTTCGACGAGCCGACGTCCTCTCTTTCCGACACCGAAACACAGCAGGTCTTCCGCATCGTGCGCGATCTGAAAGCCCGGCAGATGGGGATCATCTACATCACCCACCGCATGGATGAACTGCGCGCCATCGGCGACCGCGTGACCGTGCTGCGGGACGGCGGCACCGTTCACACCGGCAACCTGGCGGACATCCCGACGGACCAGCTGATCCGGCACATGGTGGGTCGCGAAGTGGCGCAGATCTACGAACGCGAACATCTGCAGCCGGGCGCGGCGGCTCTCGAAGTCCGCGGCGTTTCCGTCGTGAAATCGAAGCTCAAGGATATTTCGCTCACGCTGCGGAAGGGCGAGATCACCGGCATGGCCGGACTGATCGGCGCCGGCCGCACGGAACTGTGCCGCGCCATCTTCGGCATCGACCGGATCGATGCCGGCGAAGTGCTGGTCCACGGCGAGGCCATGAAGATCCGTACCCCGCGGGACGCCGTGAAGGCCGGTATCGCTCTGGTGACCGAAGACCGCCAGATCTCGGGGCTGGCTCTCCGCCTTCCCATCGGCGCCAATGTAACGATGGCGAACACGGAGCGCATCAGCCGCTTCGGCTTTCTCGATCTGGCGGCCCAGAACCGGCTGTCCGCGGAACTCGGGCAGAAGATGCGCCTGAAGGCGGCGTCGCCCGCGCAACTGGCGGGCACGCTGAGCGGCGGCAATCAGCAGAAGGTGGTGATCGCGAAGTGGCTGTTCCGCGAGGCCGGGATCTTTCTGTTCGACGAACCGACCCGCGGCATCGACATTGGCGCCAAAGCGGAAGTCTTCGAACTCATGAGCGAACTGGCGCGGGCGGGCGCGGCGATCCTGATGGTCAGTTCGGAACTGCCCGAACTGATGCACGTGGCCGACCGCATTCTTGTCATGCGGCAGGGCAGAATCTCCGGCGAACTCGCGCGCGGATGCACACAGGAACAAATTATGAAACTGGCCGTTATGGAAGCCGCCGCATGAAGCTGAAAGCCGGCATGTTGCAGCGGTTGCTGCCCTTCCTGAGTCTCATCATTCTCTTTGTGGCGCTGTCGATCGCCTCGCCCTACTTTCTGACGGCGAACAATCTCACCAGCGTGGCGCGCCAGACCGCCGTGTTCAACACCATGGCGCTCGGCATGACCATCGTCATCATCTCGGGCGGCATCGATCTGTCGGTCGGCTCCATTCTGGGCCTGAGCGGACTCGTCGGTACCATGGCGCTGGAGGCCGGCTATCCCATCGTGGTGGGCGTGCTGGCAGGCATCGTGATCGGGATGTTGTGCGGTTTTCTCAACGGTCTGCTCGTCACCCGGCTGCGCATTCCGCCGTTCGTGGTCACGCTCGGCACGCTCGGTATCTACCGCGGTCTGGCGCTGATCTTTTCGAACGGACTGCCGGTGCATAAGATCCCGGCGGCGTTTTCGTTCCTGGGCGAAGGCAACCTGCTCGGCATCCCGTTTGTCGCGTGGATGCTGGTGATCTGCGCGGTGCTGGTTCACGTCGTGCTGGAGCATACGCGCCTGGGGCGCTACGCCTTCGCCATCGGCAGCAACAAGATCGCGTCCATCTACGCGGGCATCCCGGTGGACTTCCACATCACGGCCGTCTACGCCATCGGCGGCGCGCTCACTGGTCTCGCCGGCATGATCGAGGCGTCGCGGCTGATGACCGGGCAGCCCACTGCGGGACAAGGCTACGAACTGCAGGCCATCGCGGCGGTGGTTATCGGCGGCGGCAGTCTGAACGGTGGCGAGGGCAGCGTCGTCGGGACACTGATCGGCGCGTTCATCATGGGCCTGCTCTCGAACGGAGCGGACCTGCTGAACATCTCGAACTACTGGCAGCAGGTGATCATCGGCTCCGTGATCATCCTCGCCGTGACGCTGGACGAAGTTCGCAAACGCCGCGCGGTCTAGGCGATAACCGATAGACTGTTGTGAGCATGAATCGCCGCACATTTCTGCAATCCGCCGCCGCGCTCGCGGCCGCCGCACCGCTCTCCGCTCAGCTTTCCGCCCAACAACCGGCCGCGCCAAAACTCAAACTCGCCATCTTCTCGAAGCATCTGGAGTTCCTCGAAGGCGAGCAACTCGCGAAGAACGTGAAGGAACTCGGCTTCGACGGCATCGATCTCGCCGTGCGCGCCAAAGGGCACGTGGAGCCGGAGCGCGTTCGCCAGGACCTGCCGCCGCTGGTGTCCCTGATTCGCGCGCACGGTCTCGAAGTTCCCATGCTGACCACCGACATCGCGGATGCGGACACGCCGTTCGCCGCGGACATCCTCGGGGTGATGACGGACCTCGGCATCCATCATTACCGCTGGGGCGGTTACAAATGGGTTGCGGGTAAACCGCTCGCGAAACAGATTGAAGAGTTCAGGCCGCGCGTCGCGAAACTGGCCGCGCTCAACAGTAAATATCAGGCCTCGGCCATGTACCACACGCATTCGGGAGTGGATCTGGTCGGCGCCTCCATCTGGGACCTGCACGAGATTCTGAACGGCTTCGACCCGAGGCTGGTGGGCGTGAACTATGACATCGGCCACGCCACCATCGAAGGCGGCATGGGCGGCTGGATCGAAAGCTTCCGCATTACCGGCGAGTATCTGCGCGGCGTGGCCGTGAAGGACTTCCTCTGGGAGAAGGACGCGAAGGGCCAGTGGAAAGCGGAGTGGAAGCCGATCGGCCAGGGCATGGTGAAGTTCCCGCGCTTCTTCGACATGCTCCGTGAAGCGCGCTTCGACGGGCCGCTGCAACTGCACTTCGAGTACCCGCTGGGCGGGGCGGAGAACGGAAAGAAGAAAGACCTCACCATGAGCAACGCGGACATCTTCGCGGCGATGAAGAAGGACGTCACCGCTCTTCGCGGTTTGCTCGGCGCCGCGCGTCTGGTCTGACGTTCAAAGCTTCGCCGCAAAACGAAAAAGGCCCCGTTTCCGGGGCCTTTTGTCGTTTTGCTGAGCGCCCGACGGCGCCGGTGAAGACTACTTCTTCTTCTTTGCAGGAGCCGCCTTCTTAGCAGCGGCTTTCTTGGTTGCGTTCTTCATCGAAGTGATTCTCCCTATCTCGAATTCAGCGATTCCAAAAAATCGCAGTGTGATTCATATATAGAGTTACTCCGCGAGAATGTCAAGAAAAAAGTTCCACGTGCGGCAGGCGTGAAAAACACGCGCGCCGGCTTGCGTCAAACGTTCCGATCCGGTCCTCTCGTCCGACATCCGGCGCTCCCGCGTTTACGTATTCCGGACTGTGAGGATGAGCACGGCACATCACGCGGCTCGCTCTTTTCGTGCCTTCGCGGGACTCTGTTCCTGCACGTTCCCGCTCATACCGAGGTATCCTGGTCACAGTGCCGAACGCATGTTGATACCGGGCCTGATACTCGCGCTGGAACTGAGCGGAGAGAACGACGAGGAACTCGCGCGCCGCCTGCAGCGAAGAGAGCCGCAGGCCATGGCGGATCTCTACGACCGCTTCGGCCGCCTTGCTTATTCCGTAATCCTGTCGATCGTGAGAGACGCCTCGCTCGCCGAAGACCTGGTGCAGGAAACCTTCCTCCGTGTCTGGAATCGGGCGAGCGCCTTCGAAGCCGGCCGCGGCGCGCTGGGGCCGTGGCTGCTCACCATCGCGCGCAACCGCGCCATCGACCACATCCGCTCGGTAGGTTCGCGCATTCAGCGCAACTCCTTCGAGTTCGATGCGCGCGAACACCCGTCGCTCTTTGTCGATATGGAGCGCGACATTCTCAACACGGATCACGGCCGCGTGATTCGCAAGGCTCTCTCCAAACTCAGCGAGAACCAGCGGCAGGTGATCGAACTCGCTTACTACGAGGGGCTCTCGCAGACCGAGATGGCGGAGCGGATGGGGCAACCGCTCGGCACCATCAAGACCTGGGTGCGCAGCGCGCTCAAACAACTGCGGACGGAGCTTGGCCAGGAGGTCGCCGCGTGACCTGCGAGGAACTGCGGCCCGAGTACGGCGCGTACGCGCTGGGTATCGCGGAAGAGCCCGAACTCGGCGAACTCGCGGGCCATCTGGGGCGCAGTTGCCCGGTGTGCGTGCCGGGCGTGCGCAGCGCGATGGTCACCGTGACCGCGCTCTCGGCGAGCGTGAAGTCCGTCGCGCCCCCGCGGCGGCTGCGCGGGCGCGTGGTGGCGATGGTGGCTCCGCGGCCCCACTGGCGTCGCGCCTCCGTCTGGATACCCTGGGCTCTGGCCGGCGCGCTCACGCTGGTGTTGCTCTCGATAGCCCTGCCCGCACGAATGCGTCGCGCGGGCGATGCCGGCGCCGTCCGCTTTGAAGAGGTGCTGAGCGTCCTCAACGATCCTTCCACGCGCGACGTCGCCTTCGGCGATCCGGCCGCACGGGGCCGCTTCTTCGTGAACCCCTCGAAAGGCATCGTCTTCGTTGCCGCGCACCTTCCGCGCCTTGATCGCGGCCGCACCTTCGAGATGTGGACCATCGGACCGGATGGCAAGCCCGCCCCCGCCGGAACGTTCGACGCGCGGCCCGATTCCACCGGCGTGCATGTGCGCCCCGGTCCGGTGGGCAACGTCACGGCCATGGCTATATCCATCGAACCCTCCGGCGGCTCCGCGCAGCCAACCACCACGCCGATCGTGATTTCGAAGCTCTGAGCGGGTTCGGCGGCAGCATCCCTTATGCTGGTGACGTGGAACAACTCGACCTCAGAGAAAAAGGCGGCATACGCGCGGGACAGCAGCAGACGCTGGATCGTCGCCTCTTCATGCAGTTGCTGGCCTTCGGCAACTCACGCGACACCGCCCGGCTCACCGCCGCGCTGACCGCGTCCGGCCTCGAAGCCGTGCTCTATGAAGACGCCAACGATCCGCAGGGGGTGGCGCTGTTGACGTGGAGCGACAACCCGGACCACTTCGTCACCGCCGTGCGTCCCCTGCTCAACCAGGATGCGTTTCGCGAACTGGTGCTGAAGCCGGAATACACGATGATGGGCCGGACCTACGCGCTGGGGCATGAGCCGAATCTGGAAGAGTGGCTGATCGATCGCTCCCGCAAAGCCGTTACCGACCCCGAGTGGCTCTGGGCAGTCTGGTATCCGCTGCGGCGCAAAGGCGAGTTCAACGCGCTGCCTCCGGAAGAACAAACGTCGATTCTGCGGGAACACGGCCGCATCGGGCACAGCTTCGGCGAAGCGGGCTTCGCGAAGGACGTGCGCCTGGCGTGCTTCGGCATCGACAAGATGGACAACGATTTCGTGATCGGACTGATTGGCAAAGAACTGTTCCCGCTCTCGGCCTGCGTGCAGGCGATGCGGAAGACGCGGCAGACCTCCAGCTTCATGCAGGATATGGGGCCGTTCTTTATCGGCCGCGCGATCTGGCAGAAGATGGCGGAGTAGTGGTTCGAACGGGATGGCAGAGCCATCCCAGTTGTGCCCAGGCCGCGACCCAGCTTCGCAGGCTGTTTTGCAATTCCTCGGGCATCGGGGCGGAGCGAAGCGCGCGTGTAACGACTTTCTCCAGCGTCCCGCCGCGCTGCAGTGACCGGAGGACGGCGAACTCGCCAGGCTCCAGGCGCCGGTAGTAAACGTCTCCCTCGCTGCGATGCACGGCGACGAACACGGCCTGCTTCCGAACTCGCGTGACGCCGGTGCGCGGGGACGTGGCCTTGGCCTGAATGCGCAGTTCGTCCACCGGATACCGCAGGTCCAGCAACCGGACGTAAGGCTGCAGCGCGAGAACCAGTTCCGGATTGTATTCAGCAAGGTCCTCCGGCCCGATGACTTTCCCCTCCGCCTCATCGAACGCTTCGATGTGCGCCCATTCCAGCCGGACCATGTCCAGTGCCGGTTCGACGCGGCGGCCCACCCTGGCAGGGTTTTCCCGCATCCAGCCTTCCAGCTTCGAGCCCAGATTGCGCATCGTGTACGAAGTGGAGGGACACGCGCTCAGATACGCTTCCGACAGCGCCGTGAATTTCCGGTCTCCCACGATGTCGCGCAGACCCGGAAAATCCTCGTGCAGGGAATCGAGCAGCCGGTACCAAACGGAGCGCCGGTAGATTTCCAGTCTCTCGACGGAGGTGAGCCGGTCGTTCGGCTTCAGATATTCCGCGACACCTTTCGACAGCGGACGGTCCAGCGGACGCAGCAGATCTTCGGCCATCCGCCGCTGCAGTTCGGCCAGTTTCACCGGACGACTTCCAGGTCTGACGGCGCCGGCGCCAGGCGATACCGCTCCGCCTTCATGGCCTCCGCCTGCACCTCGGTAAATGAAGGAATGTGGTCGTCCCACTCCAGCAGCGTTGCCGTATTCCCGCAACGCTTCGTCGCGTGCGCGTACAGATCCCATACCGGATCGATCACCGGATGATCGTGCGTATCCAGAATGTACTTCTCGAACTTCGAATGCCCCGCGATATGGATCTGCGCCACACGCTCCGCCGGCACGCTGTTCAGGTACTCGTAAGGATCGAAACTGTGATTCCGCGACGACACATAGATGTTATTGACGTCGAGCAAAATCCCGCAATCGGCCCGCTCCACTACTTCACTGAGAAACTCCCACTCCGTCATTTCCGACATGTGGAATTCCGCGTAGCTGCTGACGTTCTCCACCGCGATGGGCACTTCCAGAAAGTCCTGCGCCTCGCGAATCTTGCGTGCCGTGACACGGGCAGCCTCGAACGTATACGGCATCGGCAGCAGGTCATGCGTGTAGCGTCCGTCCACGCTGCCCCAGCAAAGATGATCGGTCAGCCACGGCGTCCCGGTGCGTTTCACCAGCGCTTTCAGACGGCGCAGGTGTTCGCGGTTGAGCCGGTCGGTGGATCCGAAATACATCGACACCCCATGCTGCACCACGCGGTAGCGTTCGAGGATCTGATCGAGCACGGCCAGCGGCCTGCCGCCATCCACCAGGAAGTTTTCCGAGATAATCTCGAACCAGTCGACGACGGGCCGGTGCGTGAAGATGTGCTGGTAATGCGGGATACGCAAACCAATCCCGACACCCAGATCCGTGTGGCCGTTGAAACGATTGGCCGGCATGGTGAAGTCCCGACCGCCGGGCCGGGGTATGCGCCGCCGGCCCGGATCGGGAAAATGACTACTTATTGGAGCCGTCGGTGGCGCAGCCGCCCTTGCCTTTGCAGGTGTTCTTGCCCTTGCAGGCGTGTTTTTCCGTTTTTGCGCTGACAGCGTCGGCCAGCTGACCCGCCACGCCGATCTTCGCGCCGGAAGCCGAACCGCTCGGAGCCGCGCTCACCCGGCTCGCCGTGCCGCTGAGAAGACCCGCAAACGCCGCCGTCAGGGCGAGTGATTTTTTCGAAGCTTTCATATTTCTGTCTCCTGAATAAAAGTTCTGCCGAGCGCGGGACCGGCGATCACTCCTCCGCCCACAGACTTCTCACAGACCTTCCTATTATCCCCGAAGCCGGGTTGTTTTGTCAGGCGGGGTCAGAACCGGCAACAACCGCGTTCGCCATGGCAGAGATCCGGCCGGACAGGCTGGCCGTCGGGTCCGAAGCCGGTTTGCGTGCTCACGCACCAGAATGCCGAGTTGTCGTAGGCATCGTAAAACGTCGCCTCATCCGGGTCCACCACCGCATGGATATACATGCTCTTGGTGCGGAGCTTGAGGCAGTGCACGCCTACGTGAATTTTGGGTGACGTCAGGGACAACATAGGGTCTCCTTTTTCGCAATCAGGTTTCGCGATCAGGCGGTCTGCATTCCGGCGGCGCGCAAAATCGCCCGCTTGACGGCCACCTTCGCAACCTCGATTTTGTAAGCGTTCTGGCTCAGCGGATGGGCGTCGCGCAACGCGGCATCGGCCGCCGCCGCCGCGGTCGCTTCCGTGATCGTCTTTCCCGCAAGGAACTGCTCCGCCGCGCGCGCCCGCCACGGCACCGGGGCCACGGCGCCCATCACCACGCGGGCCGTCCGGACCTTCCCGCCCTGCATGCTCAGCAGCACGGTGGCAAAGGCAATCGGCCAGTCATGCGACGTTTTGTAGCGCACTTCGTAATGCCCGCTCCGCAGTTCTCCCGGCGCCGGCAGCATCACGTGTGTCAGCAGTTCATCGGGCGCCAGCACATTCTCCGTGCGCAGGTTCTGCGTCGGCAGCGTGAAGTAGTCCTCCGCGGGCACAAGCCGCTCGCCCTTTGGACCGGAGAGCCGGAACGTCGCGCCGTAAGCCAGCATCGGCACCGCCAGGCTGGAGGGATGCACAATGAAGCTCGGGCCGCCGCCCAGGATGGCGTGGAACTGATTTTCCCCCGCCGGCGAGAAGCAGGTGTTGCCGCCCTTCTTGAAGCAGACGAACTCCTCGTTACGGTAATACCAACAGCGGGGGCGCTGGTTGAGATTGCCGCCCACGGTCGCCTGATTCCGGATCTGCGGCGTTCCAACCTCAATCGCGGCCGCGCTGATGGCGGGATACATGCGCGCCACTTCCGCGTGTTCGGAGAGATCCACCATCTTCATGGCGGCGCCAATCCGCAACCCGCCCTGGAACGGCGTCACCGTCGATTCCAGCGCGCTCTTCACGTTGACAATCCGGTCCGGCTGCGTGACGTAGTCCTTCATCCGGGCCAGCAGATCCTGACCGCCGCCGATCGGCATCGAGTGCTCGAGTTGCGGCGAGAGCGCGGCGACCGCGTCCTTCTCGTTCGTCGGGTTGACGTAAGCAAATGCCTTCACAGAAGCTCCTTCTTCCTCAAGCGCCGGTTATGCAATGCCCTGTCGCAGGGCTCCGAGAATTCTCGCGGGTGTCAGCGGCAGACTGCGCACGCTGACGCCGATGGCGTTTCGAACTGCCAGAGTAATCGCGGCCGCCGTCGACACCGTCGGGGGCTCGCCCAGGCCGATCACACCGCGTTCCGGCTGGTTTTTCAGACGAACATCGATTCGCGGAATGTCCGACATGCCGGCCAGCAAATACCACTCCATGTTCGGGTTCACCATCTGGCCGCTGTTGCGGTCGAGGATACGATCTTCGAACAGCGCGAAATTCAGCGAGCCGATCACGCCACCGTAACACTGGCTTTCCGCCGTCAGCCGGCTGACCACGAGACCGCAATCCTGCACCACCAGCACCCGCGTCACTTTGACGATGCCGGTTTCGATATCGACCTTCACCTCGGCGAACTGCACGCCGCTTGTCGTGGTGGAGGACATGCCGGGACGCCAGTCGCCGTCGGAAGTAATCGATTGCGGGCCAATACGCTTGCACGCGTCGGCCCACGACATGCCCTTCGACGGATCGTCCTTCACGTGAATGCGGCCACCCGACGCCACCAGCGCGGCGGGCTCGACTCCCAAAGACGGCGCGACTTTCTCCTTCAGAGCGTCCAGAGCCTTGACCGCGGCAACGCGAATGCCTGGGCTGATGCTGGCCGCCGTCGTGCTTCCGCCGGATGCCGGGCTGACGCCATACAGAGTGTCGCCGATCTCAGGTCTGACCTGAGTCGGCTGCAGGCCCAGCGCATCGGCCGTAATCACGGCCACCAGCGTCCGCGTTCCCGTGCCGATATCCTGCGTGCCGGCGCGCATCACTACGCCCCCGTCGGACGCGATCTCGCAGTGCGCCGGAGCCGGGCCGCGGCCGCCGCCACCCCACGTGTGGATGGACACGCCCATGCCCGTCTTGATCGGGCCGGGAGTCTTGTCGCCGGTCGGATGCCGTTTGTCCCAGCCGAACTCCGCCGCGCCTTCGCGCAGATACGAACGCCACATGGCATTCGGCGCTTCCGGCGGCAGGTTCTTAATGCGGAACTCCACCGGGTCCATCTTTACCTTGTCGGCGAGTTCATCCATCATGATCTCGGTGTTGAACGAGCCCTGCGGATGACCCGGCGCCCGCATGGGGCGCTGCTGCGCCGTGTTGGTAAAGACGTCTTTGTGTGCGCGCCGGCGGTTGGCGATCTGATAGATGTACGGCAACGGGAAACCGGCGGTGGCACCCGCGCCGCCGGTGCCCCAGGTGTCGCCATCAAAAGCGGTGATGATGCCCTCCGCCGAGACTCCCGCCTTAATTCGGGCGGTCGCGGAAGGACGGTTGCCGGTGGCCAGGTGCTCTTCCTTGCGATCGAGCATCAGCTTCACGGGCGCGTTGGCCGCTTTGGCGAGTCTCGCGCAGATCAGGCCTTCGGCCCCGACGCTCAGCGCCTTGCTGCCGAAGCCGCCGCCCATGTACTGGCAGATCACGCGCACATTCGCCTGCGGAATACCCAAAGCGCTCGCGAAGTTTTCCCGCGCCCCGTTGATGCCCTGTGTGGAGATCCACGCGGTCAGCCTCTCGCCTTCCCACTCGCAGACCGTGCCATGCGTTTCCATGCAGGTGTGCGTGATCACCTGTGTTTCGTAGGTCTCTTCGATGGTATGCGCCGCCGCCCCGAAGCCTTTCGTCAGATCGCCCGTGGATTGCGGTTGCGCGGCCCGGACGTTCCCACCCGTGAAGACAGCCGGCGCGGTGCCCGCGAGAGCACGGTCTACCAGGGTGACATGCGGCAAAACCTGGTATTCGACCTTGATCGCCCGCGCCGCGTCGATGGCGTGCTCTTCCGTGTCGGCCGCCACCGCCGCCACCTCGTCGCCCTGGAACATGACGAGATTGTTCTGCGTGTTGGCCGGATCGCGCCATACCAGCGTTGTCTTCACGCCCGGCATGCGGCTCGCCGCGGTCAAATCCACGGATACGACGCGGGCATGAGGATAGGGCGACCGGACAATGCGGCCGTACAACATGCGGGGCCGTGAAATATCGAACGTGTATTTCGCGCGGCCCGTCACCTTTTCAGGACCGTCCATACGCTTGACGCGCGTTCCCAGCACGGAGGGAGTCGCCGGCCAGTTCAGAGGATCGATTGTTTCAGCCACGCTGGCCTCCTTTTACACTCGAAACCGCTTCAAAAATGCGGGGGAAGGTGCCGCACCGGCAGATGTTGCCGTCGAGGCCTTTCCGGATCTGTTCCGGCGTCGCGTTCGGATGTTTCTCCAGCAGGCCCACGCTCGCCATAATGAAGCCCGGCGTGCAGAACCCGCACATCAGCGCGTCGCGGTCGCAGAAAGCCTGCTGCACCGGATGCAGCTGATCTCCGTTGGCCAGACCATCCACGGTGCGGATCTGTTTGCCCTGAACCTCGATCGCCAGCGTCGAACACGAGTAAACGGTTCGTCCGTCCACCAGCATGGTGCAGGCGCCACAGGTACCCCGGTCGCATCCGCGCTTGTTGCCGGTCAGATTGGCGCGCGTTCGCAGCGCGTCGAGCAGGGTGACCCGCGGTTCGATCATCAGATCGATCGGACGGCCGTTGACGTTCAGCCGCACGGGAACGTCGCCTGGTCCCACCGCGGCGGGTTCGCTCTGCGCGGCGGCGTCTCCCGGCGCGGCGACCGTTTCCGCCAGACCGACAACGCCTGTGGATTTCAGAAAATTGCGGCGGTTAAACTTCATCCCGTCCGGCGAATCGTCTCGGGTGGCCATTCGGATCTTCCTTCCTGCTGATGTGGCCTTCATGTTACCTGAGATGGCGAATGAGATCAACGGTGCCCGACACAGCGTGTCGCGCCGCGGACGCACTGCCGGATCCGTCACCCAATGTATTCGACGTTGCCTTTGCGGATTGAAATGGTTGGAATGGTAGTTGTTATAACCCTATGATTGGCTTTTTACAATCCTGACTTACCAATCATGAAATTCACTTATCTGGCTCTTATCCTGTTCTGCGCCTTCGCGCGCGCTCAGACAGTCTATATTCCCGCGGGAGCGAGTATCCAGGCCGCCGTGGACGCGAACCCCGAGGGCTCTGTCTTTCAGCTCGCCCCCGGCACATACAGCATGCAAACCGTAGCCGTCAAATCAGGCGATCAGATTATCGGCGCTCTCGACGCGGGAGGTAACCGCCTGACAACACTGAGCGGCGCCCAGCCGCTGACGTCGTTCACGCGGGACGGCTACGGGAATTATGTCGCCCTTACCACGCAGACGCAGCCGGGCCGCCTGGCGGGATACTGCAGCCCCGGATACCCGCGCTGTAACTTTCCTGAGGATTTCTTCTATGACGATCAGCCTTATCTGCACAGCAGTGTCGGCGGCGGCGCGCTGAGTCCGGGGCAATACTACTTCGACTATCCTAACGGCACAATTTATTTCAGGCCCCGGAACGCCGGTGACGACCCGGCTCAGCACAAGGTGGAATACAGCCGGATCCCCGTCGCGATCGCGGGAACCGCCACCAACGTGACCGTGAAAAATCTGATTGTCGAAAAATATGCGGTTCCGGACCAGTTTGGCGCCATTGGCGATCAGTTCGCCGGCGACAGCTGGGTCATTCAGAATAACGAAACACGCTTCAATCACGGCGCGGGTCTCCGCGTGTCCAGTAACGGCAGGGTTCTCGATAACTTCACTCACGACAACGGCCAGCTGGGACTGGGCGGAAGCGGCGGCAATATTCTGGTGGAGGGCAATGAGATTGCCCACAATAATTACTCCGGCACCGACCACGACTTCGAGTGCGGAGGTATGAAATTCGCGGCCACGGACGGACTGACCGTCAGGAATAATTTCTCGCACGATAACATCGGCCCCGGGATGTGGAGCGACATCAGCAGCATCCACACTCTCTATGAAAACAACGTCATCATGAATAATTCAAGATCCGGTATCTTTTACGAAACCAGTTATGACGCGGTGATCCGGAACAATATGATTCTGAGTAACGGTTCCATGGCGCCCGACGACTGGTTCTGGAACGCGCAGATTCAGATTGCGGCATCGCAGAACGTGGAAGCTTACGGCAATATCGTTCTGGTGGATTCGGCGAACAACGGGAACGGAATTATGCTGATTCAGCAGAACCGCAGCAGCGAACCCTGCGTGTACGGTCCGTGCCGGGTGATGAACGATTTCATTCACGACAACTCCATCATCGTAGTCGGCACCCGGTGGCATGGCAGCACCGGCGGAACGCAGGATTATACCGGCCTGGGCGATTTGTTCGCGCCCTCCAGCAACAACCGGTTTACCGGAAACCAGTACTACGTAACGGATCTCAACAGCGCCGCTTACTGGCAGTGGGTCAACCTGTATCAGACGTTCGAAAATTTTCAGTCGTTCGGACTGGACACGTCTGGAGCGCTGCGTCCGAACTAGCGCCGGCTATCGGGATAACCGAACCCGACAGGTTATACTGCGCAGCGTGTCCGACTCCCGCATTTCCCCCGCCATTCCGAAGGATCCTGTCAGCTGGCTGTACCCGCCCGTGGAGGCGTTCCGTACCGGCCGGCTGCAGGTGTCTCCGGTGCATGAAATCTATTTCGAAGAGACCGGCAATCCGGCCGGCAAGCCCGTGATTTTCCTGCACGGCGGTCCCGGAGGAGGCTCCGATCCGAAACAACGGCGCTTCTTTCATCCCGGCAAATACCGCATCGTGAACTTCGACCAGCGCGGGTGCGGCAAGAGCACGCCGTACGCCTCGCTCGAGGCGAACACCACCTGGGACCTGGTCGCCGATATCGAGAAGCTTCGTGAGCATCTCGGGATCGCGCGCTGGCAGGTGTTCGGCGGCTCGTGGGGCTCCACGCTCGCCCTCGCCTATGCCGAAACCCATCCGGAGCGCGTCACCGAACTGGTGCTGCGCGGGATTTTTCTGCTGCGGAAGCAGGAGATCGACTGGTTTTATCAGCGGGGCGCCTCGGCGATCTATCCCGATGCGTGGGAGCCTTATCTGGCGCACATCCCGGCGGCGGAGCGCGGCGACATGCTCTCCGCCTATCACCGGCGTCTGACCAGCGACGACCCGGCCGTCCGCCTGGCCGCGGCGAAGATCTGGAGCGGTTGGGAAGGGGCGACTTCGAAGCTGCTGCCCGATGCGAGCTTCGCCGGCCACTACGAAGAAGACGAATTCGCGCTCGCCTTCGCCCGCATCGAGGCGCACTATTTCATCAACAAGGGCTTCCTCGATGCGGACGATCAGTTACTGCGCGACGCCTCGCGGATCCGTCACATCCCCGGCGTGATCGTACAAGGCCGTTACGACGTCGTGTGCCCGATGGAAAGCGCCTGGGCGCTGCACCGCGAGTGGCCGGAGGCGGAACTCATCGTCACGCCCGACAGCGGCCACAGCGCCTTCGACGCTCCCAACAGCCGGGCGCTGGTCGCGGCTACCGACAGGATGGCCGCGCTTCAGCCGGGGTAGCGCTCGCGGCACGCACTGGAAAAGCTCCTCAGAGCCGCTTCAGGAACCTCAGAGCCTCTTGAGAAAGATATTGCGCGCCCACTGTTCCCCGGTCGCTTCCACTTCGAGGCCGATCTTCCCGCCCGCGCGGAAATATGCCGGATCGTTATCGATGAACAGAGTCGTCAGGTGCCCGTTCATATAAATGGACGTCGTGTTTCCCTTGGCGACGATGAGGAACTGGTTGTAGTCTTCTTTCTTAAACCACGAATCGAGCGTTGCTTTGTCGGCGATGGTCCCCAGGTCCTTCACCGGCTTGCCGGCTTCGGCGAGAATCGCGTGACCGGGCATGGAGATGATGCCGCGGCCGCCCTGTTCATAGAACATCCCGCTGAAATTGTTGTTGCCGTCGAAATCGGCCTGCGGTCCATAGAGATCCCATTTGGCTTCTTCGCTGGCGGGCGGCGGCGTGCCCGGGTTCGCGCAGGCAGGGCCACGACCCGGCCCGCGACCACCAGGGCCGCCCGGACCACCGGGACCACCAGCCGCCGTCCCGCGTCCGCCAGGCGCACCGGGACCGCCCGGGCCTCTGCCACCGCCGCGTCCGGCGCGCGGGGGATAGCGGAATTCCACATTGCTGTCCGCCGTGAGATAGCTGCGAAACTGCATGCCGCCATTAATTCCGGTGGTTCCTTTGAGTTCGTATTTCAGCGCGAAGTCGGCGGGCGCGCCGTTCTTCCAGATGGCGTAGATGGTGCCGGTGGGCTTTTCACAGGTCGGATTGACGTAAATCGCCCCATCTTTGATTGACCAGAACCGCGTATCGCCATCCCAGCCGTTCATCGTCTGGCCGTCGAACAGCGACTGCCAGCCTTCTCTATCCGCGTAATCGAACGGCGTGGCGGCGCCGCGGCCGAAGCCGCCACGTCCCCCGCCGGGCGCGCCGGGCTGCGCGGGGGCGCCTGCCGCGGGTGGCGCCGGAGCCTGCGAATGGGCGGCGGGAATCGTCAGAGTCAGCGCCGCGGCGCCGAGGGTGGTTGCGATAAGAAGGGGCTTCGTCAGTTTCATGTGAATATCTTTCTTCGGTTATTTCGCGGGACAGGCGTGGCCATACTCGGCAAGCCCCCACGCCATGGCATTTTCGAGTAACTGGATGAGATGCGGTTCGGTGTACATCATGCCGCCGTGTCCCAGCGCGGAGTAAACGGCGTGCCCCTTGCCGACACAATGCCACCACGCCAGAGGATGATCGGCCCCCATGGTGGCGCGGCCCGGCGTGTAGCTCTTTTCATCCGCGGACAGAAGCACGTGAAAACCCGGTTTCGCGCGAACCGATTCCGTGAACGCGTACCATTCGTCGGAACGCCGCCACACAGCCGGCAATCCCTTCGTAATCGGGCTCTTCGCATCTTCGACGTGGATATCGCCGGGCATGATGGCCGAGTGCGACGTGAACTGTGCGCCCAGCAGCGTTTCGATGAACCACTTCCACGTGGATACGGTGCGCGGAGCGGGGAATTCGACCGGGTCGCCGCCCGCGCCGTGCACGCCCAGCACCGAGCCGCCATTCTCCACCCAGGTCTTGAAGGCGGACTTCTGCGCGTCGCTGAGGGTGTCGCCGCTCGTGTTGTTCCAGATCACAAGCCTGAACTTCGCCAGTTGTTCGGCGTTCATCACCGCGCCGTTCTCAGTCACGAAGTTCGGCCAGCCATGTTCTTTCGCGATCACCGAAAGGGCGACGTCCGACGCCTGAATAGCGGCCTCTTCGCGAAAGCCGCTCGTCTTCGAAAAGATCAGGATGCCGCCAGGCTTGAGATCAGCCGGAAGTTCGGGTGGCGTGGTGTCGATGACCGGTGTGACGACGAAGCCGGCGGCCTGTCCGCCGAGCTGACCACGGCCCCGACCGCCCCCACGACCGGCTTCGCCCCGGCCTTCACCGATGCCCGGAAAACCGCCCCGGCCTTCCGGTGGCGGAGGCGGCTGCTGGGCTACCATCTGGGTGATCATCATAGTCGCGCCGGTGCCGAAAAGAGCCACCAGAGCGAGAGACCGCAGCTTCGAAAGCGTCATATTTCCCTTTCGCTACTTCAGCACCGGCCGCAGAACCCGTTCGAACTCCGCTGCCTGTCGCGTGAAACCCAGATCCGTGGGATGCGAGCCATCCACGGTGCCCTCGCCGTCGTCGCCCAGCAGGTTCGCGCCTTCCAGATAATAGATCTCCGGAATCTTCTCCGCCTGCAGCGCGGCGAACGCCTCACGCAACGCGGCATGGTTCGCGTCGTTCGCCTTGCGCCGGGCTTCCACCAGAAAACCGGTCTGCATGTTGCGATCTTCCACCAGCAGAATCGGCGTGCGCGGATGAGCCGCGCGCAGTTGTTTGACACCCGGCACCGTGCGCTCCGTGACCTGCTGCGGATTCATGTTCGGCAGGCAATCCAGCACGAAAACGGCGGGGTCGAGTTCGGCCACGAACTTCACCACCTCCGGCTCCATGCGTCCGTTGCCGGAGAAGCCCAGGTTGATCACTTCGCGATTGAACGTGCGCCCCAGCATCGCCACGTGCGTCATCCCCGAACGCGATGCCCCGATGCCGTGGGTGATCGACGTTCCGTAAAACACGATGGGCTTCGACCCCGTCGCGCGCGCCGGACCGGGCCGGATGGTGGATCCTTTGGGCACGCCGAATTCCAGCGACGTCACGCCATTGCGCAGGGGCAGATAGACCATGAACTCGCGCTCGGCCGCGGGAATCCCGGTGACCAGCGCGGCCGTGGTATCGGGAAACTTCGGCTGGCCCATGCCGAGCCAGCGCCATTTTCCGGCGTCCGTTTTGGCGTAGAGGTCCAGCCCGCTTGACGCGATCGCCGTAATGTTCGCGCCCGCCAGATTCTTATTGGTGACCGTCCAGCGCGCGTGAATTTCCGTCGTGGCGGCAGTGAAACGCACCAGCGCGCCCGCGGAATCGCGACTCAGATTCCACACCGGCGCCGGCACCACGCCTTCCGCTCGCCCGGGAAGCCGGTCGTAAGGAGACTTCACATCCCGGAAACCGAGCCCTTCGACGGTGAGCTTTTTGGCGTCGGTCCACTCGAGATCCGGCGTAGGAGCGGCGGTCTGTGCCAGCAGCGGCGCGCTGGCCGCGGTGAAGAGGAACTGACGTCGTTTCATGCAGCAATCAGTCTATCCAGGGCGGACGCGCCACCCGGAAGGCGGCTAAAATGAGGCCCGAGAGCGGAAATGAAACTGACGGCGGTCTTTTTGAAAGTGCCCGTTTGAAAGTGGCCGTTTGAAAGTGCCCGTTTGAGAGTGCCCGTTTGAGAGTGCCCGTTTGAGAGTGCCCGAAGGTTATGCGGCATTCGTCGAAGAGCTTCCCGGGGCGAATACTCAGGGTGCAACACTTGAGGAAGCGCGGACAAATCTGCCCTGACAAATCTGCCCTGACAAATCTGGAAGAGGCCGTCATCATGGTCCTCGAAACGAACCGTGAGTTGTCTGAAGAGTCGCTGGCTGGCGCCGGCGTAATTCGGAAAAGTTTCATCCTCCCCGCCGCATGAGGACGGCCGTTAGCCGATCTCACCGTCCCCCGTCCGACTCCATCGCCGAAGCCCCGGCGGACCGCAGTGCCCGTACATCCCGGATCGGCGGCTGGCCGAATAACCGGCCGTACTCGCGACTGAACTGGCTCGCGCTTTCGTAACCCACCTCAAACGCCGCGCTGGCCGCGTCCAGACCGTCCACCAGCATCCGTCCCCGCGCCGCCTGGAGCCGCAACTGTTTCTGATACTGCATCGGGCTCATGGCCGTGATCGCCCGGAAATGGTGGTGCAGCGTCGAAACGCCCATCCCCGCCATCTGCGCCAGTTCCTCCACGCGCAGCGGTTTCGCATAGTTCGACCGGATCCACGCAATTGCCTTCGCTGTCCGATGGCTCTGGTCGCCCAGCGTGGCGATAGCCCGAAGCCGGACGCCCTCCGGCCCCCGCAGAATCCGGTACACGATTTCGCGCTGAATCAGGCCGCTCAGAAACGGAATGTCCCGCGGCGTGTCGAGAAGATCGAGCAGCCGGCAGCACGCGCTCAGGAACTCCGCCGTGATTTCACCCGTCGCCATCCCGTGCAGTTCAGAAGCCGGCTCCAGCGCGGACATCTCTTCCCGGCTCAAAAGCTCCCGGATGACCGGCATCTCCAGTTTCAGCGACATCGCCAGACACGGCGCCGCTTCGGTCGCTTCGACAATCTGGCTCACAATCGGCAAATCGACGGAAGTGAGCAGATAGCGCGACTCACCGTAGAGGAAGGTCGTGCGGCCCAGGTCCACGCGTTTGCTCCCCTGCGCGATCACCGTTACGCCCGGCTCGTACGTCATGGAACAAGGCGTGGTGGGAGCGGTTCGCCGATGCAGAGTCAGGCCAGGAATCTCCGTTGCCCGATTCTCTGCCGCGCCCATGAACGCGACAATCCTGCGGGCCAGTTCCGAGCGCAGTTCACGGATGCGCTCCGAATCGGCCGTATTGCGCGCATTGCCGTTCTTCACCATTGAAGACCCACTCTCCCGCTGTACAGAATAGCGCTACCCGGAACACTTCGCCTCCGTCGCAAGAGAAAAAGGCAATAAACAGGAAGGATCGGGTTACCGAATTCGCCCTGTCGGCGCGTAACCTGAAATCGAGACAATGCGGACCCTCCGGCCCGCGCAGGTCAACCACTTGCTGAAAGCGTAAAGTCGAAAGAGGAAGCGAACCAATGCAAAAGCGAAAACTGGGATCGGGCGGCCTCGAAGTGTCCGCCATTGGGCTGGGCTGTATGGGAATGAGCTTCGGCTACGGACCCGCCGCCGACACGCGGGAAATGACCGCGCTGATTCGGACCGCAGTGGAACGCGGCGTCACCTTCTTCGATACCGCCGAAGTCTACGGTCCCTACGCGAACGAGTTGCTGGTGGGCGAAGCGCTGGCGCCGTTCCGCGGCCAGGTGGCCATCGCGACGAAGTTCGGCTTCCAATTGAAGCCCGACGGAACCCCGGGATTTATCGGTCTCGACAGCCGCCCCGACCACATCAAAGAGGTGGCCGACGCCTCGCTCCAACGCCTGAAACTGGAAACCATCGATCTCTTCTACCAGCACCGCGTCGATCCCGAGGTGCCGATCGAGGATGTCGCGGGCGCCGTCAAAGACCTGATCCAGGCGGGCAAGGTGAAACACTTCGGCCTCTCCGAAGCCGGCGTGCAAACCATCCGCCGCGCGCACGCCGTGCAACCTGTGACCGCGCTGCAGAGCGAGTACTCGCTTTGGACCCGCACGCCCGAAGAGGAAGTGATCCCGGCGCTCGAAGAACTGGGCATCGGCTTCGTGCCTTACAGTCCGCTCGGAAAAGGATTCCTCACGGGCAAAATTGTCGAGAGCACGTCGTTCGACAGCACGGATTTCCGCAACGTCCTGCCCCGCTTTACACCGGAAGCGCGAAAAGCGAATCAGGCGATGGTCGACCTGCTGACCTCCATCGGCAAACAGAAGAACGCCACGCCCGCGCAGATCGCTCTGGCCTGGCTGCTGGCGCAGAAGCCCTGGATCGTACCCATTCCCGGCACCACCAAACTGCATCGTATGGAGGAAAATCTCGGAGCGGCCGCGGTGGAACTTACCGGGGACGATCTGTCGCAAATCGACAGCGCCGCCGGAGAGATTTCGGTCCAGGGCGCCCGGTATCCCGAGCACATCGAGAAAATGACCGGCCTTTAGGCCGCAGCACGCATGGAAACGAAGCCAGTGGGCATTCCCACAACGAGATTCGGCAGCACGGGCGTCGAGGTCGGCATCCTCGCCCAGGGCGGGGCGCGCATGGACCTCCATCCCGATATTCCCGCCGCGGCCGCCCACGTGCGCCGAATGGTGGAACTCGGAATCACCTGTTTCGATTGCGCGCGGCTGTATTGGGGCGGGCTTTCCGAGGAAGCTTACGGAATTGGCCTCGAAGGCGTTCGTCAGCAGGTTTTTCTCACCACCAAAACCCCGAAACGGACGGCCAAAGAAGCGGTCCAGGATCTCGAAACTTCCCTCCGTCTTCTGAAAACCGACTACGTGGATCTCTGGCAGATCCATGACGTACGGGACCAGAGTGACATCGACGCGATCCTCAGCCCGGGCGGCGCGCTGGAGGCCCTCGAAGCGGCGAAGCAGGCGGGCAAGTGCCGGCTGATCGGCTTTACCGGCCACGCCGATCCGGAGGCCCACGCGGCGCTGCTGCGGGCGTACGACAAATGGGACAGCGTGATGATGCCCCTCAACGCGGCCGACCACGCCTATCTGAGTTTCGAAGAGATTGCGTTGCCCGTGGCGCTCGAGCGTGGCGTCGCGGTCCAGGCCATCAAGATTTTCGGCAAGGCTTTTTTGCTGCGGTCCCTGCATCCGAATGAATGCCTGCGCTACGTGCTCAGCCTGCCGGGTGTGCACGTCGCCGTGTGTGGCGCGGCTACGGAAGGGCAGATGGAAGACAACATCCGAGCCGTGCGGAACCTGCGCAGGATGACGGGCGGGGAGATGGCCGAGGTGCGCAGGAGAGCGGTCGCCGGAGCGAGAGTTTACAGCGGATCCGCTCTGGAGTACTGGAAAAAGCGGTCCTGAAACTACCTGGCGCCCGATACCGGCGTCAGTAAACCGATCCCCACGGCAGGTATTGCAAATCCGGCGGGGAACCACGAGTATTCCAGCAGAATCTCGCCGCGATTGTTGATGCCAACCGGAAGCGGATACGCGATCCCGCTCGTGTTTTGGAATCGCGTTGTCAGATCGATCAAGCCCGTCGGGACGGAATAAAAGACGGGCCGGGGGGAAAGAGGATCCTGCGGATTTGCGCCGAGCACGGAGCCCACGGCCTCGTCGAAATCGTTGATCCCCGTCCATGCGCAGCAGGAGGGAAGCGGAATCATTCCCGAAGAGTTCTGAATATACTGCGCCCCGGGCGCGCCGAATAGCAGGTCGCCATTGTTATTCATCGTGTTGGGCGGGGCGGGAAGAGGGACCGCACCTTTACCCGGCGTATAGAGAAAATACTGGTATCCGGGAAAAACCGGCACCGCGCCGATAACCTGTCCCGCATTATTGATTGCGGCCAGGATGGTGATGTTCAGACCGGGGAACCAGCCGTTCGCATAGCATGGCTCGCCAACAATGTCACCGCGGTCATTCATCGCTTCAGGCGTCCCGTTGTCCGAGCCGGAAACAGGACTCAGATCGAGGTACGTATCGTAAGGCGGTTGCGACAGAAAAGGCTTCTGCTGATTCGTCACGCCGATAATATCGCCGGCGGCGTTGATGTCCTTGATCCGGGCGGCGTAGGTGGGCTTGATGGTTCCGAGTTCGCGGCTGAAAACCGCGGCTTTCCCGTCGCCATCCACCTGCCCGATCGCGGAACCGCTTTGCGAGAGCCGTGTAGCGGACGCCACTCGGAAGACGTCGCTGCCGGTCAGAGAAAGGAACTGATATTGCGGCTGCGCCAGACACACCGATAAGCCGGAGAAAACCAGTAACAGAGCCCGCGGCAACATGCTGGTCCTTTTATAACCGGGTGAGGCTCCGATGACCAGCCGCTCAGTTGGCGATTTGTAATCGCCCGTGCAGTTATCGGGTAACGGCCCGAACCAGCGCGCCGGTGCTTCTGGTCAAAGGAGTGGTGCCTGCCGTCGCTCCGTTTGCCTGCAGTACGTAAGCGGTGATGTTCACGGACGTTTGATCGTTCATCCCCGCGGGCGGAAAATAGGGGATCGTCTCCTCGAAGCGCGCGATCAGCCCCGCCGCCGTCTTCGAACCCCAACGGCTGAGGAAGAAGGGACCGGCCAGCGGCGGAACATAGCCGCGCGGTCCGATGAACTTCTGATAAGCCGGCGACAGCGAGGTGAGAGCCGGCACTTCGCCAGGCTCGCCCTTTCTCCCCGTCAGCGTGGGCGTATGGCACTGACCGCAGGTGTTTTCGAAAGCGACGCGCCCCGCCTCAGCCTGCGCCGCGGTGAAAATCGCGGCCTTCTCCTCGGGCGGCTGCCCGCTCAGAACGAAAAAACCCGAAACCAGAAGACCCGCTGCGAACACAATCCGTTTGTAATTCACGTTTCCGCAGCCATCATACGCCCTTGCGCGGCGTGATCGCCACCGTCTCAATTCATGGCCTCTCCCGGTAGCCTTTCAAGCGCTTCCTGAATTCTGCGGGCCAGTGCCATCGGCGGCCGAAGGAATCGCGCGGTGCGCTTTTCCGCTCAGGATGCTCAGAGAAACGCCGACCACAGGAAAGATAATCAGTTCGATCACCTCCCGGGACGAGTATCGCAAAGGAGTACGGTTCCGGCAGAATCAAATACCAGCCAGTAACGACCCGGCATAAGGAACGACTGACTTGCTCTTTCGCGTCTCGGGAAACGGAAGTCGTTCCATTCACCTCCCTTTTTGCATTTAATCGAGAACCTTCAGCTCGATCACGATGAAAATAGATTCGTCCTCACCCATGCCGGATACTTTGCCGAGTACTGTTTTCTGCCCTTCCATGAAATCGCCCGCGGTATTCACCCCCACATCCATGTAATTGAACTGAGTATCTCCCGTGGCAACGGGAATTCGGAAATCCACCCGCAACACACCGAATCTCACGTAACGGCCTGAATCTCTTCGGCTCACCGATTCCGGACGGATTCGGATGTTCACGGTTGGAGTCGCGGACGGCCGCGCCGGCAAAGTCCCCGGCAGTCTGAGATTCACCTGCGACTCTTTGCCCTCCTGCAGGTGCAGCGGCGCGTTGTCCCAGACCTGAACGTCTTTGCACTGTGTCGCGGCGCGCAACTGGCGCGCGACGGATTCCATTTCCGCCGGCAGCGCCGGGGGGCTCGCCGGCGGCTTCACCGAACAGCGCAGGAACGTCATCGTCACCTCGATATTCCTTCCGATGGCGGCTTCGGTGCCCGGCTTGTCCAGATCTTCCACCAGACGCCGAATCTGCGTGACGATCTCTTTGGGCGCGTAGACGGAAATCGTCTTCAGCTGACTGTCGCCCGCGACTCTCGCGTTGTTGCCAAATACGGAGAGCAGCCGCAGCAGCCGGTTGAAAGAGTCCTCCGAAGTCAGCGTCTTCACCGGAATATTCACGGCTTCCCATCCGTCCGTTTTTATCTCGGCGGGTTTTTCCTGCCCGGAAAGAAGCCCGCCGGCAAGCAGCGCCAAAATCAGCACGAATTTCATAACAGTCCTTTCAGTCGCCGATTAACAGAATCACCACATTTGGATCGGCCGTTTCGATACGGATAACGGTCGTGTCCGGAACCTGCGCTTCACGCCGGGGATTCTTCTGGCGAGGCGCGGCGTGCCGCGCCCTTCGAACAGTTTCATCCGCCCCCCGCTCCGGTCGCGTCCCAGATACACGTGCCGCGGCCGCCGGCTTCGGACGGGCCACCGGCGACTTCAGTCGCTCCACCCGAACCGGATCGCGCAGCAGGAACATCGACAAACAAAAGCAGGCCGCAACCGCCGCCGGCCCGACCGCCCAACGCGGAAACACACGGCCGCGCGTGCGCTCCGCCACCCTTGCGCGCATCCTCACCAGCGAATCGGCCGGCACCGGGTCGTCGCGCATCCCGCTCAGCAGCCCCCGCAGTTCTTCGTCGTTCATCGCTTCTCTCCGCTCATCAGTTGTTTCAGCCGCGTCATCGCCTTCGACACCTGGCTGCGCACCGTGCCTTCGCTCGACCCAAGAACCTCCGCCACTTCCACGGTGGATAGCCCCTCTATCTCCCGCAACGTCACGGCCGCGCGTTCTTTGGCGGGCAGTTGCGCCAGCGCTGCCATCAGCCTGCTCTTCTGTTCTTCGCGCAGCAGGGCCGCGTCGGCCGCCATCTCGTCCGACCGCAACTCCGGCAACTCACAGCCCGGCCTCGCGGCGCGCGAACGGTCCAGACACAGATTGACCGTCACGCGGTACAGCCACGCACCCAGCGCCGCGTCGTCCGGGAAATCGAGCCCGTGCCGATGCAGCCGCAGGAACGTTTCCTGGGCGACATCCTCCGCGTCCGCCCAGTTCCCCAGCATGCGATATGCGGTGCGCATTACCTGGCGCTCGCGCTGCCGGATCACCTGGTCGAAGAAATCGCCAGCAGCTCGTGAAATCCCGAACATCAGCGCCGCTTCCCGCATGCTCCTGCACTGTAAAACGGGCGGGGCGGCCCGAACGTTGACTCGGCGGCAGGATATTTCTTCGTTGACATACGAAGGCCTTCGTAGTAATGTTTTCGTAGATGGCGAAAGCAGCCTCACCACCGGCCCTCCCGACCGACGCGGAACTCGAAATCCTCACCGTCCTCTGGAACCGGGGGCCCTCCACCGTTCGTGACGTTCACGACGAAATCAACCGGCACAAAACGGCCCAATACACCACGGTCCTGAAGACGCTGCAGATCATGACCTCCAAGGGTCTGGTCCGGCGCGACGAGGAACAACGCGCTCACGTTTACGCTGCAACCCGACCGCGCGAGTGGACGCAGCGGCAACTTGCCGGCGATCTGCTGCAACGTGCCTTCGGCGGCTCCGCGCGCAGCCTGCTGGTGGGTGCGCTCTCCGCGAGCAAGGCATCGCGGGCGGAACTCGCGGAGATCCGGAAACTGATCGAAGAGTACGAAAGGAAGGAGAACCAATGAATTCCCCGCTCATCAAAGCCCTCGGCGCCACCCTGTTCCACTTTCTCTGGGAAGGCCTCGCCATCGCCCTGCTCTTTGCCTCGTGCCGCGCCAAACCGGCCGCCCGCTACCGCCTGGCATGTGTGGCAATGTTCGCCATGCCTGCCGTGTTCTTCGCGACGTTCCTGATCCTGCTGCCGGAAAACGCCTCCCGCTTCCCCGTCTTCACCGGATTCGCCGCGCTGACCGAAGCTGCCACCCTTCCGTCGACACACACCGGCGCGGTCTCCGTGCTCGAACGCGCCCAGGCCGCGATGCGCTGGTTCGTGCCCTTCTGGCTGGCCGGCATGGCGCTCTTCTGCCTGCGAAACCTCCTCGGCTGGACCGCCGCGCAACGCCTGCGCCGCAGCGGCTCCACGCCCGCGCCGGCGTTCTGGCAGCACCGCCTCTCCCGACTCGCCGAAAGCCTCGGCATTACCACCGCCGTCACCCTGCTCGCCTCCCGCCGTCTGGATGTGCCCGTGATGGCCGGCGTCCTGCGCCCCGTAGTCCTGGTGCCCGCAAGCCTGTTCACCGGACTTCCCGCCGAACAGCTCGAATATCTCCTGCTGCATGAGCTCGCGCATATCCGCCGCTTCGACTACGCCGTCAATCTCGCGCAACGGGCCATCGAAAGCCTCCTGTTCTATCACCCGGCGGTCTGGTGGATCTCCGGCGTTCTCCGCGAGGAACGCGAGCACTGCTGTGACGACATCGTGCTCGCCCACGGAGCCAACCCCAAAGCCTACGCAATCACACTGGCGAGTCTCGAAAGCGCCCGTCCGCGACTCGCCCTGGCGGCGAACGGCGGTTCGCTCGCCGCGCGGGTGCGTCGCATTCTGAAGTCCCCGGAAAGCCCGCGCGTCGCGGGAGCGCCCTTCCTCTCCGCCGCGCTGCTGGCGCTGACACTCGTCGTGGCCAGCGTCGTCTTCCACGCACCCGCACCGCTCGCCGCCCAGACTACGGCTTCAGCCGCGAACCCCTACGAAAAATGGCTGACCGAGGACGTCGTCTACATCAGCACGGCCGAAGAGCGCCGACGCTTTCTGGAACTTCAGGCGAACGAAGAAAAAGACATGTTCATCCGGCAGTTCTGGCAGCGGCGCGGGGCTGCCTTCCGCGACGAACACTACCGGCGCATCGCCCGGGCCAATGCCCGCTACGCCGAAGGCATTCCCGGCTGGAAGACCGATCGCGGCCGCATCTACAT
>Ga0118677_10004213_pt1 | contig 26452 bp, 24 predicted proteins | sample AliMusrvi5mmetaG_FD_86154 | JGI IMG/M metagenome (GOLD analysis project Ga0118677, IMG submission 86154) | reverse complement strand
GAATACGCTTAATCCAGACGGTGAACATGGACTGATACTGGCGCTTCGCGAGCCGTCTTTGAAGGTGATCGCTGTCCTGATCAACTGGCCGAAAACCAACGTTGAAGCTCGAACGCTTCAAGACGAAAGCCCGCTGATGTTGGCTTCATTGCAGGGGTTGACTGATGTTTGCGAACAGCTCATTGTCAAAGATGCAGACGTTAACAAGCCTGGCTGGTCGCCGCTTCACTACGCCGCCACCAATGGTCACCTGTCCGTCATGACCTTGTTGCTCGACAACCATGCTTATATTGATGCCGCTTCACCCAACGGAACCACGCCGCTCATGATGGCCGCTCAATACGGAACGCCTTCGGCGGTCAAGTTGTTGCTTGAAGCCGGGGCTGATCCCACGTTAAAAAATGATTTGGGTTTGTCGGCCCTTGATTTTGCTCAACGCCCGAGTCGTCCGGATGTCATCGAGATCTGCGACAAGTACACGCTGCAATATCTGGCTGGCCTGGTGCGCCGTAACTGGTTCTTCCCGGACGGCCACCGCCCGACCTTGATCGGGCTCAGCTGCGAGCGCATGATCGATAATTTCTTGGTCTACCTGCCGCGCCTGCCACTGGCCGAAGCGTTCTGCCGGTTGTACATGAAATGGCTGTACTTCCCGCTGTTTGATCACCACATCACCGTGTCGCACTTCACCGCCGCGGAGTTGCGCGACGCCTCCCGCGGCCACCTCGTTCCGCGCGGGGTTTGGGTGCGAGGCATGGGTGTGGACATCCAGAACTTCGGCCCTGCGCGCCGCGACCCGTTGCTGCGACGCCGTCTGCTCATGCGGGCGGGCGGGAGTGCGCGCTCTCACTTGCTGCTGTACGCGGGCCGGCTGGCGCCGGAGAAGAACCTGCTCCTGCTCCTGCAGATGATGGAGCGGCTGGCGCTGTCGCCCGATTTCGATTTCCGGTTGGCCATCGTGGGTGACGGCATGTCGCGACTTGAATTGGAACAAATCGCCGCCAGCGCCTGTCCCGGCCGGGTCATCTTCCTCGGCCATGTCGGGGACCGCGACGAACTGGCTTCCGTCTACGCCAGTGCCGATGCGTTTGTCCATCCCAATCCGGCTGAGCCTTTCGGCATTGCCCCCTTGGAGGCCATGGCTTCGGGATTGCCTCTGGTTGCCTGCAACTGTGGCGGGCTGCTGTCGTATGCTTCCAGGGAAAACGCCTGGCTCGCCAGTCCGGATGCACGCTCGTTCGCCGCCGCCGCCCTGGCCGTCGCCGGCTCTCCCGTGGAAGCGGAAGCCCGGGCTGTGGCCGGACTCGAAACCGCACGACGCTACTCCTGGCCGACCGTTGCATCCGACTACCTGATGCTCTACCGTGAAATCCACGAGTGGCACTCTGGCGCCAGGCCGGCTCCCCGCATCGGTCCCGATTTTCTCTCCACGGCCGGGAACTGGTTGGGTAGGGAAATGAGAGGATCCGCATGAGCAATAACCACATCTGGAACCGCCGCGAGTGGCTCGGTATGCTGGCCGGTGCGTCGTTTCTGCGCCCGTTAAAGGCTGTCGCGTTGGCCAGTTTTGGGGGCGGAGATCGCGCTTCGCGCCGCTATTTTCGCGCCGACGCCGTGATCATGCTGTTCTCCATCCCTATCTTCTCGAAAGCGGGAGTTGGTAGCGGCTTCGCCTTCGTGGAGGATCTGGACGACTCCGGCTCCCGCACGCGCCGGCTCGGGTTTGGCGGCGGGTCGTGGCCCGACAAGGCGGCCGGCCTGAACCGGCTCGGCTATATCCACGAGACGGTGGTCGAATCCTCGGGCAATCTGACCGAGGCGAAGTACTTCGGGTTCATGAGCACCTCGCAGGAGGAGCGGCTGGAAGAGGCTCGCGCCGCACTGAACCAGTCCCAGCAGGAGGCGCTCTTTTCGGCGATTCGCGGCGAGACCAGACCGGGCGCTTACTCCGCCCAGTTCACCCGCTTCCTTTCCAAGGATGCCGTGAGCTGGCGGCTCTGGCAAAAGGTGGCGGACGCCGCCGACAAGTCTTTCGAGGGGAAATGTCTCTCGAATCGAGCTGAGCGGGGCACGGCGGGCAAAGCGGAGGTGGTTCTCCCTACGTTGCTCTACTCCATGCTGCGAGTCCGCGAGACGGGCTTCTCGCCAATGCACACGACGTTCATCTATGGCGGCGTCGAACGGTCGCTCGAAACCAGTGCGGTGCATGACCCTAAGATGGGTGAAAAGCTGCGGCAGCGCGGCATCGTGGCCAGCGCCAGGTCGGTCGTTCACGTCACTGGCTTGATCCGCAATCTGAAGCTGGGCACCAAGACGCGCTTCAGCGTTTGGTGGGATGGCGATTCGTCGTCACCCGTGCCGGTTCGGATCGAACTCGAGCCGAAGGCCTACCTCCGTCTGGCCTTCGAGGCGGACAAGGAACCACCGTCCAAATCGTAGCCGCTCCCCGTGGCGCACGCTTTAGCGTGCCGTGCCGACACTCCTCTCGGCATCCGTCTGGCCGTGGATGGGAGTGTCCACGCTGCACGCTAAAGCGTGCGCCACAGCGTGCGCCGCGACGCTCCACGGTACTTCTTCGAGGCCTTTTTACCTTCTCCCCAAAAGGAAAAGGGGCCGCTCCCGACTTGGGAAGCGGCCCCCTAATCTCCCACCACGGAGATTCTCTTTAGGCGTAGCTGGCGACGGCTCCGCGATTGCGTTCCGCGCGCTCAGCTTCGGCTTTCTCGTTGTATCCACTTTCGCGATGCGCGGCCAGAGGCTCCTCGGCCAGCCCCTTCGACTTGCGCCACTCGCGCAGCAGCGGGCGCACGTCGGTGAAGAACGCCTCGCGCAGGCATTCCTCGGAGTCGATCAGATTGCCTTTCATCTGTTCGGAGACCAGCTTCTCGCGGTCCACCAGCGTAGCTTTCAGGTACATTTCCTGCGCCGTGCAGGCGGTCTGGATCATCTCCTCAACCTTGTTCTTCAGGTTGTGGCTCTGGTCCACCATGTAGGCGATGTCGGCCTTCTTGCCCTGCTCCCATTCGAACAGGCAGATCTCGTGGAAGATGCGGAACACGGCGTACGGATCGATGCAGCCCAGCGTCAAATCGTCGTCGGCATAGCGCCGGTCGTTGAAGTGGAAGCCGCCCAGCATGTCTTCGCTCAGCAGCCAGGCCACGATCTGTTCCACGTTCTGGCCCTGATAGTGGTGCCCGGTATCGACCAGCACCTTGGCGCGCGGGCCGGACTTCTTCGACAGGACGTAGGACATGCCCCAATCCGCGATATCGGTCGCGTAGAACGCGGGCTCGAACGGCTTGTACTCCACCAGCATCCGCATGTTGCCCGTCAGCTGCGAGTGGACCATCTGGAGGCCCTCTTCAAACCACTTCTTGCGGGCTCGAACCGAACCGGTCCCGGGGTAGCTGGTGCCGTCGGCGAACCACAGCGAAAGGTCGCGCGATCCGCTCTTCTTCTGGATCTCGACGCAATCGAGAATGTGCGAGAGTGCGGTGCGGCGTACTTCAGCGTCCGGATTGCCTAGCGAGCCGTTCTTGTAACATTGATCTTGGAACACGTTGGGATTGATGGCGCCAATCGCCACGCCCTGCGTTTTGGCATAAGCGTTCAAACTGTCCACATCGGCAATCCCGTTCGGATAGTCCCAAAGCACGTGAACCGCCACCGATGGGCAGCACCCTGTGACCCTATGCACCTGGCCGGCGTCTGCTATTTTCTCCGGTGTCGTCGTGGCAGCGGATGCTTGGATGAACTTCCCGAAGCGTGTGCCCGTGTTCGCGAATCCCCAGGAGGGGACTTCAATGGCAAATCCGTCAAGAGCCTGGAAGGCAGATTCCTGTTGCCGCGCCGTTAGCGTCATGAATAGACTCCGTCGTACTCCGATGTATCCCCTGGGGGGACCGTTGATCATCATACTCCCCCTGCTTCTGGCGTGCATTCCCCCCTCCCCGGTTCTAGCCCGCGACCGCCGCAACGACGTGGTCCGCAACGTCAATTCCAGGATGGAAATGCCCACGTACGAGACGCTCGTCGCCTGGCAGCGGCGCCGCGCGCAACTGCGGTCCCAGGTGCGCGCGGCCGCCTCGCTCTTCCCGCCCCGGACCCATACGCCGCTCAATCCCCGCTACTTTGGCAAGCTCGACGAGGATGGCTACACGGTGGAGACCGTGGCGCTTGAAACTATGCCTGGCTTCTGGCTCGGCGGTAACCTCTATCGGCCCAAGGACGGCCTCAAGCTGCATCCCGCCATCCTGCATCCGCACGGGCATTGGAAGAAGGGGCGGCTCGAAGACATCCCCACGTATTCGAGTCCGCGCCTGGCTGCGAATCTCGCCAAACAGGGCTTCGTCGTGTTTGCCTACGACATGGTAGGCTACAACGACACCCGCCAACTGCCCCACGACTTCGGCTCCGAGCAGGAATTGCTGTGGGGTTTCAACCCGCTGGCCGTTCAGACCTGGGACTCGATTCGCGTTTTGGACTTCCTGCAAAGCCTGCCCGACGTGGATCCCGAGAAGATCGGTGTCACCGGGGCATCGGGCGGCGGGACGCAAACCTTCCTGCTGACCTCCGTTGATGACCGCGTCAAGGCGGCCGCACCCGTCAACATGGTCAGCTTCCTCATGCAGGGCGGGTGCGTCTGCGAGAGTGCGCCCGGCCTGCGCATCGGCACCAACAACGTTGAGACCGTTTCGCTCTTCGCACCTAAGCCGCTGCTGCTGGTTTCCGCCACGGGCGACTGGACGAAAAACGTGCCCAGGGAGGAGTTCCCGGCCGTCCAGTCCGTCTACCGGCTGTTTGGTCAGCCGCAAAGCGTTGAGGTGGTTCAGATCGACGCGCCGCACAACTACAATCGCGAGAGCCGCGAGGCCGTCTACGCCTTCTTCAACCGTGTTTTCTACGGCCGCTCGGCCGCTCCCGCCGAGACGGATGTGACCGTCGAGCCGGACGAGAAAATGCTTGCCTGGGGCAGCCATGACCTGCCGGAGGACCTCCGGGCGCAGGCCAAGTCGCGTGCGGGCATTCTGTCGTGGTGGCAGGAAGAGGCACGGCAAGCCGTCTCCTCGGCGCACCGCTCGGAACTGCGCTCCTGGCTATCCAGGGTGCTGGGCGTGCATTGGCCGGAGCATGTGACCACGATCGAGGCGACGAACTCGCTCTCCCGCGTGGGCATGGGCGAGCACATCCCCTACCAGTTCATCGACGGCAAGGGGGATCCGGCGCTGTTCCTCGATTCCAAGGGCATCGCCAGCGCGTTGAGATCGGCCAAGGTGCAGGCCTGGCTCAAAGAGAAGCGCCCCGTGCTCTTGATCGATGCGTTCCAGATCGGTTCCGCCCGGGAACCCCGCGACCGTAAGGACGGCCAGTTCCTGACTTACAACGTCAGCGACGATGCCGCCCGCGTGCAGGACGTGCTCACCGCCCTGCGCTGGCTGTCGGCACGCAAGCATGGCAGGGTTGAGATCGACGCCGTCAATTCGGCGCGCTGGTGGGCCGTGTTCGCCGCCGCGCTCAGCCGCACGCCCGTGCATTTCGACTTCAGGCCGGACGAATTCAAGACCACCGACGACGCCCTGATCACGGAGTTTTACGTCCCCGGCCTACAGTTGGCTGGCGGTGTGGGAACGGCCGTGCAACTGGCATCCGGGCCGCGGCGCTGACGGCGCACGCGACGCCTCAGCGGAAGTAGCGTCTGTACTCGATCAGCAGGCAGCGGTCCTGCACCGCCAGCAAGCCCGCAGCCTCAGCGCGAGCGATGGCTTCGTCGTGACTGATGCCCAACTGCAGCCAGACCGCTTTGGCCCCGATCGCGATGGCCGAGTCCACAATTTCGGGGACGAACTCCGGCCGGCGGAACACGTCCACGCAGTCCACCGGCACGGGAACGTCTTCCAGTCGCGCGTAGCACTTCTCGCCGAGCACTTCTGATTCCTGCGGATTTACCGGGATGATCTGGTAGCCTTGCCGCCGCATGAACCGCGACACTTCATAGCTGGGCCGCAGCGGATTCGACGACAGCCCAACCACCGCAATGGTGCGGCAACTCTGGAGGATTTGCTGCTCGGCGGTCAACGGTCATCCCTCTTGCGCGGGCCGGGCTTGCGGGAGCCGGTCCGGCCGGACTTGGGTCCGTCGAACGGTCGCGGGCCGGAGCGTTTGAACGGCGGACGGTCCGGCTTCGGCCCGTCAAAGGACCGCGAATCCGGTCTTCTGGACGGTGGTTTGCCGGTGGATGGCCGGTCGGAAGCGGCGCGTTTGAACGGTGGACGGTCCGGTTTCGGCCCGTCAAAGGACCGCGAATCCGGTCTTCTGGACGGTGGTTTGCCGGTGGACGGCCGGTCGGAAGCGGAGCGTTTGAACGGCGGGCGGTCCGGTTTCGGCCCGTCAAACGACCGCGAATCGGGTCTTCTGGACGGTGGTTTTCCGGTGGATGGCCGGTCGGAAGCGGCGCGTTTGAACGGTGGACGGTCCGGTTTGGGACCGTCAAAGGACCGCGAATCGGGCCTTCTGGACGGTGGTTTGCCGGTGGACGGCCGGTCGGAAGCGGAGCGTTTGAACGGCGGGCGGTCCGGTTTGGGACCGTCAAAGGACCGCGGGCCTGCGCGCTTCGCCGCTGGCCGGTCCACGCGGCGCGGCTCTGCGATGGGCTCCACCGGCACGGGCGGTTCGGGTTGGGGCGGACGGGCCACGGCTGGCCGCCGGGTAACGGGGCGATCTCCGCCGCGCAACTCCGCGTGCGCCTCCTGGATGCCGGGCTCCTGGAAGCGCGGACGCCGGAAGCGCTCCTTGGGCAGAACGGGGTATTCGGTCCGGGCCGGACCCGCTTCACCGGCCGCGGCCGGTTTCCGCGAGCGCCGCTGGTTTTCAGACTCGCTGCGGCTGATCAGCTTTTGGAAGTGCTCGACCTCCTCGGCGTCCAGGTAGCGCCACATGCCCGGCGGCAGCCCGCCCAGCGTCAGGTACCCGATCTTCACCCGCCTCAGCTTCTCCACCAGGCGGTGAAAGTGCGTGAACATGATGCGGATCTGGTTCTGACGACCTTCTGTCAGGCGCACCTCATACCACGGGTTTTCGGACTTCCGGATCAGCTTGATTTTGGCCGGGGCCGTGCGTTTGCCGCTTAGGGGTACGCCGGCTTCAAACGCCTCCATCTGCTCTTCGCTGAGGTGCCCGTTGGCCTTGACGACGTAGACCTTCTCCACGTGGCCGGTCGGCGACGTGATGCGATTGGCGAAGTCTCCATCGTTGGTCAGCAGCAGCAGCCCCTCGGAGTGGTAGTCGAGCCGCCCCACCGGGAAGACCCGCTCTTTGACACCTTTCAGCAGGTGCATCACTGTCTGGCGCCCCTGCGGATCGCTGACCGTGGTGACGACCTCGCGCGGCTTGTTCAGCACGATGTAGACGTGGCGCTTGGGCAGCTTGATCAGGGTGCCGTCCACTTTGATGGAGTCCGTCTCGGGATTGGCTTTCGAGCCCAGTTCTTTGAGCACCTCGCCGTTCACGGTGACTCGGCCCTCGACGATCAACTGCTCGGCCTTGCGCCGGCTGGCCATTCCGGCCTGCGCCAGGATCTTCTGCAGACGTTCCTCAGCCATGGTTCTCCTGTGAATCGGGCCCGGATTCGGGCGTGGGCGGCGTTTCGGGCTCTACGACGGGCTGCGCGGGGGCACCGTCATCATCCATTCGCTCTTCGGCCAATTCCTGCACTTCCGCGGGCGTCTCACCGGCTGGCGAGTCGCTGTCCAGATCGATGGCGGCGGCCTGCTGTAACAGCGGAGCAGACATGTGCGCTTCGGGCCGGTCTTCCATCTCGTCGTCCGACATCGACTGCCGGCGAATCTCTTCGAATTCTTTCAATGTCGGCAACTCCGAGAGGCGGTTCAATCCGAACTGCGTCAGGAATTCCTTGGTGGTCTTGTACAGGATCGGCTTGCCGATCACGTTCTTGCGGCCCGCCGTGGTGATGAGCTTCCGGTCGAGCAGCGTCTTCAAAACGCCGACGCCCTGAACACCGCGGATTTCCATGATCTCGGGCGCGGTGACCGGTTGCTTGTAGGCAATCACGGCCAGGGTTTCGAGCGCCGCATTCGAGAGCTTCAGCGGCTGCTTCAGGTTCTTGACGAAGTTGCGGATCGCTTCGTGATGCTCCGGTTTGGTGGCCACCTGATAGCCGCCCGCCACCTCGCGGACGAAGACGCCGCGCTCCGGCCGTGCGGTATCGTCCATCAACTCCCGCAGGATGCTCTCAACGCGCTCCTGCGGCTGGTTGAGGGCCGCGGCGATCTGCGCCGCCGGAACCGGTTCGGGCAGGACGTAGACGATGGCTTCCAGCACGGCTTTCAGCGTGGCGGCATCGGTCTCGGCCTCGGTGGCCTGATCGCCCGTGGATCCAATCAGCTCGAAGGCGTTGATCGAGGTCTGAGCCTGTTCTTCCGCGAGGGCCGGATCGGAGCCTCCATCCGAATCGGAGTCAGCGTCAGCATCGACGTTGCCTTGCGGGAGCGGTGCGTCTTCGGCCAACTCGTCTTCGGACTCCGCGGGCACGTCCGCGTCTTCGAGGATCTCGTCATCCGGATCGGCGACTACGGCTTCTTCCGATAGCACGTCGTCCAGGCTTGCTTCATCGGCCGGAGAGTCGAGCGAAGCCTCAACCTCACCGGCCGTTTGAGTAGCGGGCTCGGCCTCCGGTTGCCCGGCGGTCCATACTTCCGTCGCGGGCTGCTGTCCGGCAGCCTCGTGTTGCGTCTCTTCTTCCATCTCAGTATTTCTTTGGCTGTTAACTCTTATACTCTCGTTCGATCCGTGCCGCGTCGTCGTCCGCCGCCAGCATTTCGTCGAAGCGCTCATCGCGCCGGATCTCAATCTCGCCGAAGCTCTCCGACTGTTTCAGGTGGATCGCCTGCTGCTTCACCATTTCGAGAATGGCGAGGAACAGGCAAATCATCGCGCGCCGGGAACGCTGCCGCTCAAACAGCGGCACCAGCGCCAGCGTTTGCCGTTTGGGCAGTGCCGAGAGCATCTGTTTCAGCATCAGGATCATGTCGGGAACGCCGACGTCTTCCTTACTTACCTCGTACATCGGCCGCAGCTTGGCGCGTTCCAGCACTTGCTGGAAGGTCTTCACCAGGTCGATCAGGCTCACGGCGAGCCCGGGCTCCTCGTCGTTGACGACGAAGCCCTGCACCTGCGGATTGGTCCAGATCGCTTCCTCGATCATGCGCTTCTCCTGCAGCATGGCCGCGGCCGAGCGGTACTGCTCGTGCTCGATCAGGCGATCTACCAATTCCTTGCGCGGGTCTTCTTCCGGGTCGAGCTTGTCGAGCTCCGGATCGCGCGGCAATAGCATGCGGCTCTTGATGTGGATCAAGGTCGCCGCCATGTAGACGAACTCCGCCGACAACTCGATATCGAGCGCCATGGCGCGGTGGAGATATTCGAGGTACTGCTGGGTGATCTGCGCGATCGGAATGTCGTAGATGTTGATCTGCTGTCTGCGGATCAGATCCAATAACAGGTCCAGCGGCCCCTCATAATGCTCCAATTGGACGTTTAGAGGAGAAGACACCAGTATCCAGAGTACCAGGAAGCGATCCTGCGAGCCTTCCGACAATTGAGGAGGAAGCCGGGCAGAAACCAGGAGCGTATGCGAGACGGCCCGGAACTCCATTTCCTCAGTTCCGTGAAGGCCTAAGGCGATTTGGCCGGCCGGGTGAACAAAACGCGTCCGCTTTGCGGCGCACGATTCATCGTGCAGCATGGACACTCCTGTCCACGCCCGGTTGGTCCCCGGATGCCGACAGGAGTGTCGGCACGGCACGCTGAAGCGTGCGCCACAACGGGGTGGAGGAAGAACCGGGGCGCGCCGGCCACGGGACACAGATACCACTCCCTTACGGTCGCGGCGGACTGGCTTCGGCTGCATTTACTCCGGGTGTTGAATCGAAAGACAGCGCCGCAGATAGGAAGATAGATGGAGATGCCCTTTCGCAAAGCCCTGCCCGCATTGATGCTGGTATTCGCCGCGCTGCTGTTCGCCACCGGCGGCGCGGCGGTGAAACTCGCCACTCTAACGGCTTGGCAGATCGCGGCGTTTCGCAGCGGCATCGCAGCCGCCGTGCTGTTGCTGGTCCTGCCCGAGGCGCGGCGCGGCTGGCGGCTTTCGACGTGGGTGGCGGCGGCGGCCTACGCCTCGACGCTGATGCTGTTCGTGCACGCGAACAAGCTCACCACCTCGGCGAACGCGGTGTTCCTGCAAGCCTCCGCGCCGGCCTACCTGCTGGTGATCGGACCGTTGCTGCTAAAAGAGAAGTTACGCCGGGCCGACATTTGGATGGGGCTGGTGGTGGTGGCCGGGATGGGGCTGTTCTTCTGCGGCAAAGGGACGCCCCAGGCGACCGCGCCGGACCCGCACAGCGGTAACCTGCTGGCGCTGCTGTCCGGGGTGACGTGGGCCTTGACGCTGGCCGGATTGCGCTCCGCCGCGCGCGCCGCGGGCGGCAACGCTCTGCCGGTGGTGGTGGCGGGCAACCTGATCGTGTTCTGTTTCTGCCTGCCGCAGGCCTTTCCGGTATTGCACGTAGACGGCTTGAGCGTGGCCGTGGTCCTCTACATGGCTTGTTTTCAGGTCGCTTTTGCCTACTGGCTGCTGACGCGCGGGGTGCGGCACGTGTCGGCGTTCGAATCGTCGTTGATTCTGTTGCTGGAGCCGGTATCGAATCCGGCCTGGTCGTGGCTGATCCACGGGGAGCGCATGGATGGATGGGCGCTTGCCGGAGCCGGGCTCGTGTTGGCGGGTGTGGCCTTTCAAGCCTGGATTTCGCAGAGCCAGGCGAACTGATTGGGTCGACTTACGCCAGCGCCACTACTCCAGGCCCATTTGAGTGAGCCGGTAGCGCAAGGCGTTGCGGGTCAGTCCCAACAGGCGCGCAGCCTGGCTCTTATTGCCGCTGGCCCGCTTCAGAGCCTCGCGGATCAAATGCCGCTCATGCTCCTCAAGCGTGGTCCCCTCGGAGAGGAACTCGCCCGCCGGAGCGCCCCCGTTGGCGGCAGGGACCGAACGACGGGGCGCGAAATCGAGCCGGATATCATCCGGCTGGAGGGCGTCTTCCACGGCCAGAACCAAACCGCGCTCGATGACGTTTTCAAGCTCCCGCACGTTGCCCGGCCAGTCGTAATCGACCAGCTTGCGAATGGCCTCCACGGAGATGCGCTCGACCGGCGAGCCCTGTTCCGCCCGGAACTTGCGCAGGAAGAACTCCGCGAGCGGGGGAATGTCTTCACGGCGCTCGCGCAAGGGCGGGATGGTGAGCGGAAACACGTTCAGGCGGTAGTAGAGGTCCTCGCGGAAGTTGCCCTCCTCGATGGCGCGGCGTAAGTCCACGTTGGTCGCCGCGATCACACGGACGTCTACTGAGCGGGTCTTGTTGCCGCCGAGGCGCTCCAGTTCACGCTCCTGGAGGACGCGCAGCAGTTTCACCTGAATGGCCGGCGGCACGTCGCCGATTTCGTCGAGCATCACCGTGCCGCCGTCGGCTTGCTCGAACTTGCCCGCCCGGGCCGCCGCCGCGCCGGTGAAAGCGCCTTTCTCGTACCCGAACAACTCGCTTTCCATGAGGCTCTCGGGGATGGCGGTGCAGTTAATTTTGACGAACGGCAGGGCGGCTCGCGGGGAGTGGTGGTGGATGGCGCGCGCGATCATATCCTTGCCCACGCCGGACTCGCCGCACAGCAGAACCGTGGACCGGGTGGCGGAAACGCGTGCCACGGCGGCCAGAATCTCCTGCATTTTGGAACTGTTCGCGATGATGGAGTCGAAGCGATAGCGGTGCCCCAGTTCCTCTTTCAGGCGCACGTTTTCTTCGCGCAGCGTCTGGACTTCCAACGCTTTGCGAACCACCGTCAGCAGGTGGTCGAGAGAGAACGGTTTGGTCAGAAACTCGGCGGCGCCGCGCTTCATTGCCTCAACGGCGATTTCAACGGAACCGTAGGCCGTCATCACGACGACCGGCGTGCGCGCGTTCTGGCGCTGGATGGCGGCCAGCAGGTCGAGCCCGTCGACGAGCGGCGTGATGCCGCCCGGCGGGAGCCGGATGTCGGTCAGGATCAGGTTGGCGCGCTCGGCCAGGCGCAGGGCAGTGGAGATGTCGCCGGCGGATTCGACCTCATAGCCCGCGTCTTCCAGGTGCAGGACAATCACCCGGCGCAGTTTCTCTTCGTCTTCGACAACGAGGATGCGAGGTTCCATATTGGCCCTTATCATCTCGCATCCGGGCAGTGTCGAATCCAGGCGGAGCGTAAAAAGATCAGACGGGCGTCCAAGCGGTCGAGCGTGAGTTATGCGCCGAATCCACCCGAGGTCTCGGGCTCGGGGAACCAGCAGTAGCCCTGGCGAACGATTGTCTTCAGCGAATCGGCAGCCGCTCCGAGTTTACGGCGCAGGCGCTGAACGTGAACGTCCACCGTGCGGGTTCGCGTCCCTTCCGAGTACTGCCAAATGGTACGAAGCAAGGTTTCTCTGCTTACGCAGCGTCCAGCATTTTGAGTGAGCATCGCGAGAAGCTCTTTCTCTTTGCGGGTCAATCGAACTTGCGGCATTTTGTGTACCTCCGGGAGCGGAACTACGGGAGTGAATCGAACGGCGTTTAACCGTCCGAGGTTGCTGAATGCGGGCCTGCTCATGTCAGATTGCCTCATTCATTTCGTTTTTCACGGACCGGACACCATCAGCGGCGCACCGTTCCCGTGTTTGTGTAGACGAGCGAGGTGAGGAAAAGTTCGGCAGAAATGCGAGATTATTCCAAAATTGGGATTGATGGATGCCGGGAGTTTACAAAGGTTGAGAGTGGCGGTCAGTGCGCGGAGGGCTGCGACCCAGGTAGTTGAACAACGAACGCAGATCCTTGATTCTGTTCGCTTTGCACTACCAGACGGCCCCCGTGCTCATCCACGATTTTTGCGGCAATTGGGAGGCCCAGACCGACCCCGCTGGGCTTGGTAGTGAAAAAAGGATTAAATATCTGCTCACGGTGTTCCGGCCGTATTCCGCTGCCAAGGTCGATCACAGCGACTTCCAGACCGGAGGTCAGCGCGCGGGTTTTCACCGTCACCACCCCGTCGGCGGCGGAGGCATCGGCGGCATTCTGGATCAGGTTGAAGAACACCCGCTCGAGCAGGGTCGCGTCGCCATGCATGGTGGGCAGAGAAGGGTCGTAGGCGCGGTGGATGGTCAACTGGCGGGCCGGATCCTGTTTTTGAAAATGCAGAATGGCCTCGTCGAGCAAGGAATGCAGATCGACTTCGGACAGGCGAAGTTGAAGCGGCCGTGCGAACTCCAGGAAGCGTGTCACCAGGAGATTCGTGCGGTCCACTTCCGAAGCGATGTAGCCGGCCAACTCCTGCGCCACGGCGTTGGAGCCTTCTAAGCGCTTTGTAAGCATCTCGGCCGAGGTACGGATGGTGCTGAGCGGGTTGCGCAGTTCGTGCGCCAGTCCGGCGGAAAGCTGTCCGAGCGCCGCGAGTCGCTCGCTGCGGCGGACCGAGGCTTCGGCCTCAAGCAAGCGTTCGTTGGCGCGGGCGAGCTCCTCGGCGGTGGCATGCGCGCGTTTGGCCTCCGTGCGATTCGAATCCGCGAGGCCGTGGGTGAGGTAAGCAATCAGCGGCAGGAACAAGACGCGGAGCAGTATGTTCTGGATGTCCTCCGGGTCGAAGTGGTACCCGCGCGCCTGCGCGACGGGGAGAAAGACGAGGTATGCGGCACAGGACAGGAGGGTAACGAGGGAAGTCCCCAATGGCCCGTAGGTGGTCGCAGCGGAGAGAATCGGCAGGAAGAGAACCAGCGCGTAATCGGAGTTGATCCCGTAGGTGACTCCGATGAGAAGGAAGCCGAGCACCAGTTTCAAGCCAATCACGAGGGCCGTTCCGGGCCGGGTAGCGAGGGCGGGAACGCGCGGGGCGATGATCTGGAGCAGCGCCATGGCACCCAGCATTTCCATCTGCGCCGGGCTCTGCAGCGGGCTCATGAGTGCGAGCGAACCGAACAGCAGCAGCCAGACGAGGTCCTGCCAGCGGAACCATGCGAGCTTGCGATTCGCGGGCAGGGCGGTGTCCACGCCGCCATCTTATACATGCGATATGTCACAATGAAAGCGTTTCGTGAGTTAGTTTCCATGAATTCCCTTGAATCGCCCCATAACCTGGAGCAGTCTGCACCCTCCACTGAAGAGTCTTCGTTCGGCGAAGTACTTCGCCAGTTCGAAGCAGAGCACAAGAGCGTCGAAGGTCCGGAGACCGCTATCGAGGGCACCGTGCTTTCGATATCGGACGACGGCGTTGTCGTCGGCGTCGGCCGCAAGATGGAGGGCGTCTTCCGTGGCGACCTGTCGTCACTGCCTGCCGGCCTCGCTCCGGGCGCCAAACTTCCCGTGCATATCACGGGAAAGACGGAAGACGGCTACTACTCGCTCTCTACTATCCACGTGGAGAAAGCGCGCGACTTCTCGGGTCTGCAAGCGGCGTTTGATGGCAAGGTGCCCATCAGCGGAACGGTGAAGGAGCAGGTGAAGGGCGGGTTGCGCGTCGAAGTGGCGGACGGTGTGGTGGCGTTCCTGCCGGCATCCCGCAGCGGCGTGCGGGAGATGAGCGACCTGCAGAAACTCGTCGGTCAGTCGATCGAGTGCCGCATTACGAAGCTCGACATCGCGAATCCCGAGCGGCCGGATGTGGTTGTGGATCGCCGCGGAATTCTGGAAGAGCAGGCTACGGTTGCCAAGCAGCAGGCCTTCGAGACCTTGCAGGCCGATGTGGTGGTGGATGGCCGGGTTCGCAGCCTGACCGATTTCGGTGCATTCGTCGAGATTCTGCCCGGTATCGACGGGTTGCTGCACGTCACCGACATGAGTTGGCAGCGGGTGGAGAAACCCGCCGACGTGCTGACGGTCGGCCAGCGGTTGCAGGTGAAGATCCTGAAGATCAACCGCGAGAGCCGGAAGATCTCGCTCGGGTTGAAGCAACTGACCCCGGATCCGTGGGCCCAGGCGCTGGAAAACCTGAAGCAGGGCGATCGCGTTCGAGGCAAGGTTGTCCGTCTGGCGGAGTTCGGCGCGTTCGTTGAGATCGCGCCCGGTGTGGACGGACTGATCCACCTGTCGGAGATGTCCTGGACCAAGCGCGTCCGGAAGCCCAGCGACATTCTTCAACTGGACGACGTAGTGGACGTGGTGATTCTGGATATCAAGAAGGACGACAAGCGCATCGGTCTCGGATTGAAGCAGGCGCTCGGCAATCCCTGGGACACGGTCGAGAGCCGTTTTGCGCCCGGCACCGTGGTGGAAGTGCCCGTGACCAGCGTGGCTCAGTTCGGCGCCTTCGTCGATCTCGGCGACGGCATCGAGGGCATGATCCACGTCGCGGATATCACGCGCGAAAAGCGCATCCAGCATGCTAAGGAAGCGCTGTCGCCAGGTCAGGTCGTGAAGGCTGTAGTGCTCGAAGTGGACAAGGACAAGCGCCGCATCCGCCTGAGTATGAAGCAACTGGAGCCGACCTCGGCGGACGTCTTCATCTCCGAGCATACGGTGGGTGAGACTCTGATGGGTCGCGTCATTGAAGTGCACGGCAATGTCGCCAAGATCGAACTGGCGGAAGGCGTGCACTCGCGCTGCAAGACGAAAGAGGAAGCTACTTCGCAGGCGGCGACTGCGCAGGCGTCCGACGTACAGGACTTGGCTGCCCTGCTCTCCAACCGCTGGAAGGGCGCAGGAGGCGCAAGTGCGCCGGAAGGCATCAAGCCGGGCCAGATCCGCAGTTTCAAAATCACGGCGATCGATGCGCCCAATAAGCGCATCGACATTGAGATTGCCGAATAGGCTGGCGCTATCGTTTTCGTTTCTGGTTCGTCTACTCGTCGGGGAGCCGCCCCGGCGAGGACGACTTGACTACCAATTTCATTCTGGCCTGTCAGGCCACTGGGCTTTCAGGCGCCTTGGTCCGCGCAGCGAGTGGGAGCCGCATGGATGAAGAAGCACTGATTCGCGCGGCTCAGGCTGGCGATCACGAGGCTTTCGAGCGGCTGGTGAAGCAGTACGACAGCAGCGTGCTGCGACTGGCGACTAACCTGCTGCGCTCTGAAGAAGACGCCTACGACGTCTACCAGGAAGCGTTCCTGCGCGTTTTCCGCAACCTTCCCAAGTTCCGCTTCGACTGCAGCTTCAATACCTGGCTATATCGAATCGTCAACAACCTCTGTGTCGATTACCTACGCCGCAAGCGGGTGCGGCGCACTGAACCGTCAGTCCTAGAAACCGAAGAGGGCAGCGTTGACCGGCTGGCTTCCGTGCCGGATACCCGCGGCTTCGCCGACCCCGAGCGCCGCTTGCTCAGCCAGGAAGTCCACGATCGCATCCGGGCGGTTCTGGATGGGCTGACCGTGCGCGAACGAATGGTGTTCGAGTTGCGCCATTTTCAAGGCATGCGGCTGAAGGAGATTGGGGAGAGCCTGGGCACCACCGAGGAGGCCGCCAAAAATTGTCTCTTCCGGGCTACGCGAAAGCTGCGGTCCGAGTTGGGAGGCTTGCTATGAATTGCGAAACCATCAAAGATCTTCTGGTACTGCTGAATTGCGGGGAGTTGAGCTTCGAGGAAGAGGAAACGGTTGAGAGTCATGTCGAGTCGTGCACGGCGTGCAGAGCAGAGCGGCAGAGACTGCAACGGCTCGACGCTTTCCTGGAACTTGAAACCACCGCCGTCCCCTCCGATCTGCTGGCGCGGTGCCGTCGTGATCTGCGGGCGAGGCTGGCGCGGGAAGCGCCTCACCGAACGTGGTTCTCCCCGGTGGCATTGTGGCAGAGCATCGGTTCTATCCCATGGCTGAAGCCAACTGGCGCGCTTGCGCTGCTCGCGGTGGGCTTCATGAGCGGCAGAATCGGTGGCGGCGTCAGCGATCGATTGATGGGGCCCGGGCCGGTCCAATTGTCCAGCGCGCATTCCGTGTCCGCTCAGACCGGAACTCCGACGGAAGCAGAACCGACGACCGCCTCGCCTGAAGGCTCCCAGGTTTCGTATCGCCCGATCACGCAGACGCAGAGCGCGGCAGAACCGAACGACGCCCGGATGCGCAATCTGCTGCTGGCGGCCATAAATGACCAAGACCCTGCGCTGCGCGTGGATTCGATCGACCTGCTGCAGCACCGCTGCAGTGACGAGACAGTGCGCCGGGCACTACTGACGGCTTTGAAGTCAGACAAGAATTCCGGAGTTCGCCTCAAGGCACTGGACGCGCTCAGGCCTTACGCGCAGAACCCGGAGACGCGTGTCGTTCTCGCGGGGGTTGTGTTGAACGACAACAGCCCGACGATTCGTGCCCAGGCGATCGACTTGCTCGTACAGTCGCGTGGAACTGATGTCGCGAGCACGCTGCAGGAGGTTTTAAGGCGGGAAGAGAACCCATACATCCGCGAGCGCAGCGTCAACGCCCTACGAGCGATGAAAGCTTCCGCGGGTACATTCTGAAGTGAGTCCATGCGCTCGTCACTCATCGACGATCATCGCCCCACTGATCCGCGGCCGAACGAGGCCTTGAGGATAAAGGCCCGATCATTGACGGCGGGAGGTTGCTCTTATCCGGACTGGGGGAAGGATGCACTGCGTCACCCAGCTCAAACTGCGTGCAGCGTTGGGGCTCGCCGGTCCGATAGCGGGGCGGGGAAATTGACTTGTGGTGAATCGCACGAGATAGCATCTTCTCATCCAGTGTGTCCACTTGAAGGCGTTGTTACATCCCGGCCACAAGACCCGAGCGGGCGTGGTGCGTCTATTCGTTTGAGGTGAGAGTCATGCTGAGATTTGATCTGCTTGTTCGCGGGGCAATCCTAAGTTCGTCTTTGCTGTTCCTGGCCCCGATGGCCGGCTGGGGACAGGTTGCACCCGAGGTATATTTCGCGTCTCCAGATTTCGCACAAGAAGCTTGGGGCTCTCGTGCCTTCCTGGGCGTCGGCGTGCGCGAGGTGGATGGAGAGCGAGTTAAGGCGCTGAACCTCAAAGAAGAATACGGGGTCGAAGTGATTCGGGTTGACGAAGGCAGTCCGGCTGAATTGGGCGGCATCAAAGCAGGAGATGTCGTGCTCGCATTCAACGGTCAGAGGGTTGAGGGAACCGGGCAGTTCGTCCGTCTTGTCAGGGAGACGCCTCCGGGAAGGACAGTCAACCTCTCTATCGTGCGCAAAGGTGAGCAGCAGGCCGTTTCTGTTGCCCTAGGTACTCGCAAAGGCCAGGCAATGGCTCCCTCTGTGGAGGAGTTTCATTTTGAAATGCCCGAAATGGACATTCCGATGCCCGATGTTCCGCGCGCAATGATGTCCTGGCGCAACTCGGTCCTCGGCGTCGAGGCTGAAGCCTTGGGCAATACGCAGTTGGCAACCTACTTTGGAGTCAAGGACGGCGTGCTGGTGCGGTCGGTCGTGAAAGGGACCGCTGCAGAGAAGGCGGGGCTCAAGGCGGGTGACGTTCTACTCAAAGTCGATAACGAGCAGGTAGGCTCACCCCGGGATGTGACCAATGCCATGCGCGAGGCCCGCAGTGCCGGCAAGAGGACGATTGCTGTAGTTCTGATGCGCGAGCGCAAGGAATCAACCGTTTCAATCGCACTGGAAGCAGTGCCAACGCCTACGTCGCGTCCACGAGCGGCACAAGGTGGTCATCCGAAGCTGTAGGCGAAATGCACGCTGCGATCAGAGCTACGTCGAGTTGACCCGACGATGGGGCTCCCGCGCCTATCCTAAATTCGCCCCCGCGCTTTCGCAGATCCAGGTTCCGGTGCAGGCGTATCGGCGCCCGGTTGAGCCATGGCCCGTTCGATCACGCTCGACATTCCAATTCCGCCGTTCTGACTTAGGACTCGAGCCATACTTTCTTGTGCGTACTGCATAACCGAATCGTTGGACCCGCTGCCCTCTTCGCCCAAACCGCCGGGCTTCATTGACTTCAGCAGTTGCGAAATCAACAGCGATTCAAATTCCTGCGCGACGCGATGAATGTTCTTGGGATTACTCGGCGAAGATCCAAAAGTCCTGGGCCCGTTGGCTTCGATAGTCAACTGGCCAACTCGTGCTGATCTGACTTCCATATCTAGATCACCTCAATTTCGGCCTCGAGAGCGCCGGCGACTCTCAAGGACTGAAGCACAGCGATGATATCGCGTGGCGTTGATCCAACTGCCAGCAGCGCCCTCACCAGGTCGTCCACAGTAGCTCCACTTTTCAACGTCAGATTCCTGGCGACATCTTCTTTGGCCGTGACCGCGACCTTGGGGACAACCACTGTTTCTCCTTTTGAGAGTGGGTTCGGCTGTGAGGCCTCGAAAGTGGTTTCGACCTGAACGGTGAGGTTTCCCTGCAGAATCGCGACAGGCCGGATGACCACGTCCCGGCCGAGCACGATGGTCCCGGTGCGCTCGTTGATGACAACGCGGCTTTGCCGGTCTGATTCTAGTGTTAGAGACTCCGTCTCGGCGATAAATTCCACCTCTCGGCTCCTCCAATCCTCAGGCAGTTTCACATTAACCACGCCCGAACTCTCACAACTGGCAACTACTGACTGGAAGTGCTTGTTCATAGCCGCAGCCATGCGCGCCGCAGTGGTGAAGTCGCTCTGCTTAAGCTGCCAACGGAGTTTTTCCCCAGGCATCACGGAAGGAGCGGCCTGCTCGACTATGGCTCCGGCGGGAACCCGTCCCGCTGTAGGATGGTTAACCGTGGTTCCACTCCCGCTTCGACCGGCCGCGAATCCACCAGTCACAACCGACCCCTGCGCTACCGCGTAGACGACGGCATTCCCACCCTTCAACGGAGTCATCAACAGGAGTCCGCCCTGCAGGTTCGTCGAATCCCCAATCGCCGCAACGTGAGCGTCCAACCGAACCCCGGGCTGAGCGAATGGCGGCAAGTTGGCTGTCACCATGACGGCTGCCATGTTGCGGACTTGGATGGCCGTAGCCGGAATCTGCACTCCCATTCTTTCAAGGAGATTAGCCAGCGTCTGCGCGGGAAACACCGGTTGTCGCTTGTCACCCGTTCCATTCAGACCAACCACCAATCCATAGCCTATCAACTGGTTGTCGCGGACGCCTTCGAGCGACGCGAGTTCCTTAATGCGAACCGGGTTCCCCGCCGCCCGAGAGCAAGCGAAAAAGTGAACCACCAGTAGTCCGAGCGCAAGTGTGGCTTTCATGGCTAGAAGGGAAGCACACTCATCAACATCCGGTACAGGAAATTTGGCCGTCTCAGAGCATCGTTTACGACGCCCCGCCCATCGATCAGAACCTCAAGGTCAGCCATTCGGTCTGAAGATACTTGGTTCGTTGGAGTTATATCGTTCCAGCGGACGATTCCCCGAATGGTCACTTTTTGCTTCTCGGAGTTGATTTGAACAAGCTTGTTGCCTTCGACGATGAGATTGCCGTTAGGTAGCACGGCGATCACGCGGGCAGTTAGAGTTGTTGTCAAGTCGCTGGTCCGGTTCGTTAGCCCCTGACCGTCCAACTGCGTGTTGCCAGTTGCGCCCGCCAAGTTAGCCCACGGTCCCAGCGCTTTAGTCACACCGGCGAAGGCCGTGACGCTGGCATTGGCCTGGCTTTTCCTCTTTGCCGAAGTCGTACCCGATGACGAAGCGCTTGAGTGGTCTGAAATTACAACGGTCACGAAGTCATTCATGTTCGCGGCGCGCAAGTCGCGCGAGACGTTGGAGAACCTGCCCGTGGGATCGTAAGCGGAACCTAAGGAAAACTGCTGTTTCGGCGGGTGTTCGTTCAGTTCCTCCAGGATTTTGTCGATCGGCGAGGGCGTCGAAACACGCACGACTTTTCCTTTTTGGACTTTAGCCAGGCCCTCAGCGGCACTGAATGAGACCGCCATCGCGAGCAGCATGCAGATTCGCGGCCTCATTTTGTTGCTCCCGCGACGATGGCGATTGCCTCGCCTTTCCCGGTGATCACCACTCGAATCCGCTTTCCGCTCGTATCGTTTCGGACGAAAATGGCGTCACCACGCGCACCGGAACTCTCGGCTGTCGCTACGAGGCTAACCAACGCTGTTCCCGCCGATGCTTCGATGCGAACGACTGTACCCGCCTCGACCACGGGTTGTGTCTTGAGCATCGCGGGTTCAATTCGGTAACCAGAGCCCACGGCGCGCTTTAGTATCGAATGCTCAGGCAGCGCCGACTGCGACGTACCACGCGAACAACCGAACTCAGTGATTCTGCTGTAATCCTCAGCGGAGAGGACATCGCCGGCTTGCAGGCTGCGCTTAGCCACGAGGCGAGTCGCCTCGGCCTGATAGTGCCCTAGAATCCTAACTGTCATCAGCCGGTGCGAATCGAATTCAAGCGTACTTCGCCACATGAAACCACAAAGACCAACGCCGGTTGCGAGGGGCTGGAAGTCCGTCAGCGCGAGTCTTAGTCGCCCATCGGGGACCAGCAAGGGCTGAATGGACGTGATCTCTAAGATTTGGACATCATCGTGACCGTGGTTGTTGAGCACGGACTGAAGATCACCAATCAAGCTCTCGGCTCGCAGGGGATGCAATTCGCGCTCCAGACAGACTCCGATCTGAGCCATGCCTTCGCGCGGGGACAGGCTCCACTGGGCTATCTGCGCCGCCGTGATCCAACGCTTCGCGCCGGGATTGGGTGTTGAGGCCAGAATCCGATCGAGTTGGATGCTCGGCTGCAACACGATAAACGGTGTAAGAGTTGACACCCGAATCACGGGCCCTTCAACTTGAAGGCATTCCGCCGCCCATGTCGATCCCGCCAACTGGAGCAGTAAGCAGCCCACGGCGCGACTCGAACTTCTCATTCTCATTACCTCGACATGTTATTGACTTGTTGCGACATTTGATCCGCGGCCGTAACGACCTTCGAATTAGCTTCGTATGCTCGCTGGCTGGTAATGAGGTTGATGAACTCCTCAACAACCGAGACGTTGGACTGTTCAAGAGCGCCCTGCATGAGCGTACCCATCCCTTCCTGTCCACCGGGTGCTCCTACGGTGGCCGAGCCAGACGCGTCCGTTGGGACATACAAGTTACTGCCTAGCCCGTTCAACCCCGCCGGATTCGGGAAGATGGCGAGTTGGATTTGCCCGATCACCTGCGACGCAGTTTGCCCGGTTAGATTGATGCTCACTGTCCCGTCTTTCGCGATAGTGACAGTCTGCGCATCTGGGGGAATCGTAATTTGAGGGTCTAGCATATCCCCGTCGGCAGTGACGATATTGCCGTTATTGTCCATATGAAACTCGCCAGACCGGGTGTAGGCTGTCTCACCAGAAGTACGGCGGATCTGGAAGAACCCTTTGCCCTGAATGGCAAGATCCATAGGATTTCCGGTTGTTTGAAAGCTCCCCTGTTGGAAGACGATTTCATTTGATACTGGCTTGGTTCCTAGTCCCAATTGGAGGCCGCTTGGAACGTAACTCTGCGAGCCCGCAGCTGCACCTGGCTGGATAATAGTCTGGTACATCAGGTCTTGAAACTGTACCCTCCTGGACTTGAATCCAACAGTGTTGGCGTTCGCGAGGTTATTTGCGATGTTGTCTACGTTCATTTGCTGAGCGTTCATTCCACTCGCTGCGCTGAATAGGGCTCGTACCATAGAAACGACTCCTGAAACTAACCGGCCACTCGGGCGACTTCTTCGACACTGTGGCGATTCATGTCCGCACCGATTTGGGCCGCCTTGTTTAGCGACTCAAACTGTCTTAGGGTTTCAATCAGCCTCACCGAGGCTTCTGCAGGACTAAGGTTCGACTGCTCTTGATAACCCTGGCGAACCTGCGCACTGGAGTTAAGTAACCCTCGGAGTGACTCTGCGTCGAGCTGGAACGTTCCTCCTCCGCGCTTTTGGGAGGGCATTTCCGTCGGCCAGTCGACCATCTTCAGTCGCCCGACGGCGACATTCTGCTGCTGAATGTTTCCATCGGCATCCACTGTGACGGGCAAGGAAGGGTCGACGCGAATCGGCTTTCCCTCGGTGTTTGAGAATGCACGCCCGCTAGTGGAAAGAAGTTCCCCTGCCTTTGTGACCGTGAACCGGCCATCCCGCGTAAACAGTGGTCCGTCCTCTCCATCCACTTGGAAATAGCCCTTGCCGCTGAGTGCCAGGTCGGCTGAACTGCCAGTGGCGCGCAGCTCACCTTGCGTAGTGTCGGTCCAGTGGCTCTCGATCACCGGATTGAAAGACTGGGCAACTCCGGTTCCGTCTTCTTGGGCGGCGGCTGACACTTGTGCAAGATAGAGACTGAATCGTTCGCGATCGGCCTTGAAGCCAGGGGAAGAAGTGTTCGATAGGTTGTTGGCCAGCAGGTCCAGCGACTCAAGGCGAGATCGCATCCCAGCCGCGGCGGTGATAGTAAGGGGATCCATGGACCTGTCGCAGTTAGTGCAATGGATATGCCAACTCCAACTGGCTATTCGATTGAACTACTTGACTGCCATCGTTCTCGCCTGGTGCCGAGTTGGCACACGCGGAGAGCCGCTGCGGTTCCATCTTGGAACAATCGGCCTGCATGTACTGTTCAGTTTTCAGCCAAGAATCTGATTCTGCAGTACATCCTGATCTGGCCAAACAGTTGCTCTCTACGATGCCGTGTTATTGGCAGACCAGTATCAATACTCAAACGGAGTGGCATCCGGGGCATCCGGATCACACGCAGCATCGCGTGCCGCCCAGAGCAGTCGATCGGACAACGCTTTCCGTAACCTCCTATCGCACGGCCTTTCGGATGTGAGCGCCAGCCAAGGAGTCAGTGTCGGCGATGCGACATCCGACGAGGAAGCCGATGCGGAGAGTTCGAATTCGCCACGACCAAGGGTATCCATTCACAGTGCTCGGGTATTGGCCGGGCGTAATAAGAAGCCGGAACGTTCAGAAGTCGCAGACTCAGTGCCTGTCGCCCAATCTACGGATCAGCCAACCACCGCACGCTGGTTGAAGTCTCTCACCGTGAGTGAATCTTCAAACGCAACAGGCTGCGATGGCTGCAGTTCTCTGTCGAATTCCCAATCCTACCTGCCAGTAGGGTCGATTCCAACGGGGACTCAGACGACGTCCCCGCAGCCGACGGGAAAAGAAGACACGGCCGCCGCGCCGGCCAGCCAAGCCTCTCTGGTCCGTGATTTGTCAACAGGTCAAAGGTGGCTGCTTGGACTTGCCGGCAATGGGGTTGCGATCAATCCCGCCGGTGCAGCTTTCGACTGCCCCACGCCGCCGCCTCAACCCCGTGCCGTAGGAAGTGCAGATCAAATCCAGACGCAGAATTTGGGACTTGCGTGGCTCGGAGGTCAGTCTCTGAATCAGGCGGGAGGAGCGGACATCGTCTCCGACAACGCGGTACGGCGACCTCTCGATATCGCCCCATTTGCCCAACTTTCGCTCACGCCCTCCGTCGGCCAACCCCGACCGTCTGTCGGCAGGTTAGTCTCATCAACCACTGTAGTTCTTCCGGACGACACTGAGGGCCCGCGATTCGATGGCGAAACTGCGAGGGGCAGTGAGGCAAATGCGAGCAAACACGCCCCCTCCAACGGAAATGAGTCTGCACCGGGTGAATCGGACGGGAAACAGAAGACTGCTTTCACGGAGTCAAGGAGGCCGAAAGGGATTGGCGCCCCCCAGATTCTCGACGTACGGGGCGGCCGGGAAAGCACGGGGGCGGAGCAAAACACTCTAGCGATGCCATTCGCGACCCGACAGTTCTCCGCCCAACTTACGGCAAGACCCGAGGTGACTGCAAGTACAACTCCGCCGCTTCTGCAACAAGTGGTAGCGGAATTGGGTAGGCACTCAGGCTCCTCTGTTGAATCCATCGAATTGCAGGTTCAGATTGCGGGCGAGTCCCCGGTTGGACTGAAGTTCATAGAAAAGCAGGGCTGCGTTGAGATTCAACTGAAATCGAGCGACGCGAGAACGTCGCAGGAACTGGCCGACAATCTGGCGGACCTGGGGTCGGCTCTAAACGACAAAGGGTGGACAGTCGATAGCCGGATCCAGGGTCGCAATTCCATCTTGAACCCGGGTGCGCAGGATGGGAGTGCCGCAGAGCGAGGATCATCCTTGCTGGCCGGTATGGCGTCTTCGGGTCTCGTCTCACGTACGCCGCTCAATTCATCGACCGTGGCGGGGGATCTGCCAGTTCGCGATGCCACAGATCACTTCGGAACAGGTCGGCCACAGCAGGTAGAGCAATTTCCCGTTGGTCCGTCCAGTCGGCGAAGCGGATCTGAATCCTCCGTCGGCCAAGATCATTCCCGGCCAGATCGGGATAGTTCTTCCGACAGAAATGGGCAAGACGCGCGCAGCGACAACGCCGGAGCGAATTCAGAACGTAAGGGTCGGCGTTCTGCAAGGGATTCCAAAGAGTGGATGGAATCCCTTGAGCGCAACCTGACGTAACCCAGGCGCCAATAGACCTAGGCCTAGGAGGCAAAAGAACCATGCAAATCGCGTCGGCAATTTCATCCCAGACTGAAGCTGGAACAAACCCAGCAGCAAGTTCGGCCAGCACAGGCACGAGTGCACTTGGAAACGAGCAAATCTTTCTGCAACTTCTCGTGGCGCAAATAAAGAATCAGGATCCGATGAATCCCACAGACAGCACAACCTTCATGTCCCAGTTGGCTCAATTCTCCGACCTTGAGCAACTCATCTCCCTGAACACGTCTGTAGGAAGCATTGGTGCCGTGCTGGGAGCACAAACTACTGTCACGCCGACGGCCGGCACCGGCAGCACAACAGTTTGACGATCAAATCGAACGATACGGCAACAGACTAGTATACAAAGCGCATTGGAGACTCATTTCTATGTTCACTTCGTTCAATACTGCACTTTCGGCGCTTAGCGCTGATACTACTGCAATTGATGTCGTCGGAAACAACTTGGCAAACTTAAACACCCCGGGGTACAAGGCGAGTGTGGTCTCCTTTAGCGACCTAGTGACGGAATCTCTCGGGGCAGGGCTAGGAGAAACACAGGTTGGCTTCGGTGTCGCGTCGCCCATTACAATTCGTCAGTTTTCTCAAGGCGCAATTCAATCGTCAAGCGGTGCATTGGACGTGGCGATACAGGGCGATGGGTTTCTAGTTGTAAGCGATCCTACCAATAACGGAGGAACCCTCTATACTCGCGGCGGCAACCTGGAGGTGAACAAAGCCGGGCAATTAGTCACCGCGACGGGATTTCAGGTGCAGGGCTGGAACGCAGTCGATGGAGTTTTAGATACGACGACTCCGCCAACCAACCTGAGTGTTCAGGTTGGGTCGCTGACAGCTCCGAAGTGTAACCCTCCGCAATTTTCTCCTTCCTAGAAAGTTCCTTTTCTCAAATTAGGTCCGGGCCGGATGGACGCCATTTTGCGTTGGCGCCGGGGTTCAATGTGAAGGCGCGGACCATTCACGA
>Ga0118677_10004212_pt1 | contig 26452 bp, 9 predicted proteins | sample AliMusrvi5mmetaG_FD_86154 | JGI IMG/M metagenome (GOLD analysis project Ga0118677, IMG submission 86154) | reverse complement strand
GATCTAGATAGAGTAATCAAGAGATAGCGATCCCAAAGCTATAATTGCCCTTCGGTTCGGAGAGGTGGCAGAGTGGTCGAATGTACCTGACTCGAAATCAGGCGTAGGGTCAAACCTACCGAGGGTTCGAATCCCTCCCTCTCCGCCACCAGCATGGGTTTGCTGGCGATATATCAAAAAAAGTCAGATGCAATTGTTTCCGCAACTTGGCTATTTTGCTGGGTTAACGCGCTCGCCAACACGGCGATAAACGGCCTTTGTAAGTGCAGCTTAAGAAACCTTTGTAAACATAACAACATTATTTTCCAAGAGCTGAATAATGCCTTCTCGTAACGTGCCTTGTTCTGTCAATAAATCAATTGTTTGGGAGATGGATGTCTGACTGACTTCAGTCATATATTTAATTGTTTCAGGATTTGCAAAAAGCTCTAATTCACTACGAAATTCCTCGGGGGATTCTAAGTAATTCTTAAAATATAATTTAGTCAAATTGGTTGTCTCAATTACCCCCTTTTCGGATGATAAATCTACATCTTGTTGTTTAAGTTCACCCTGAGCCTTTAGTGAGGCAAGAATAAATTCAGGGGTTTGGGACATTACATAATCCCCCTCGAACATCTTATTTTTTACTTCTTCACTTTTATCCATATCAATTACCCGAAGCCCAAGCCATCCTTCTTTTAATCCCTTGGCAGGGTTTTGGCAAAACTCTCAATGAGCTTTTTATTTGCTGAAATAGCTCTAAATAATTTTTTACCTTCAGCATTTTTAAATAGCTCTGTTGCAAAAATTTTCAGATCCTCATCTTTTAATTGCTCAAACCACACCTTTATGCGATTGCCAGTAAATTCAGCAAGTTCATCCTTAGGTATTTCGCCACCTTTATCGGTTAACTCCTCAAGACTATTTAATGTTCCCATTACGCCTGCCAAGGCATATCGAGCGGATATTACAAGTTTGATATTTTTCATAAGAATATTAGTGTATTGAATTGGTGCTGAATTAGTCTGTTGCAAAATCTGGCCAATGTGTCTTTATTTCAAAGTCGAATTTTCTCGCAAGACCCTGTTTCCAAAAGCCTTACAAATTCTGCTTGAGAGGTGTTAAACCAATCTAATTTTTTCCATACGCCTTGAAAATCAGTCGCGACTTTTTTTCATAGATGCTGAATCCAACATTCCCCATTTTCTCTTCAGAATCCTCACGGGCTTGATCCACTTGAACACACCAGTTTCCACATCTTGTTTCAAGTGAGTCGCCTTTCTTAAAGGAAAACTTCATTTGAGCCCCCTGTGTTTCGACGAGATCTTTAATCTTGTGATCCATAATTTTGTTATGTAAATCACTATTTTTAAGTTGGATATTTTCGGATTTAAGTTTTTCTTTAAGCTTCTGGTGAGGTATGCCAGCCAGCGTAAAAGAGATCGAATCACGAAGAAGGAATGTCTTTTCTTTGTTGATTCGCTCCACATGAAATATATCTAATGCGCTTTTAAATGCCTCATGCACCAAGAAAAACCAGCCTTTGGCGTAAAGCCCCTGATTACTATGGGCTTCAAATTGAATCCATGTCAGCAGAGGTCTGATGCCCCCATCATCTTCTTTTATCAAAGCATTCTCCCTAAAAGAGCTTTAGAGAATTGCTTCTTTTTTAGGGCAAGTTCATTTTTGGCAATTTCTAAGGTGCGCTCGGCTTCTATCAAGTCGCTAAAGAACCCATTCAAACTAGAGTGCTTAAGCCAGTCACCAACCATTGAGACTTCCGATGAGTTTGCGCTCACAATACCATCTGAGTTCCCTAGAAATATTTGCGACCGATGCTTACAGTACATGCCATTAATACCAGCTGGGCAGCTGCAGTAAGCCGTTAAGCTACCCTTGTTAAATTCGAAGCTTAGTTCGTAAGGTTGGGGTTGCGAACCTTGTACTAGGAATTTGATTATTTCTTTCATTCAATTTCCTTTATTTTTTTCAAGCGCGCTGATTTTTTGAGGGATTGCTTTTCTTTATCTAGAAACTCGGCTATTGCCCGTCTGATTAGTTCGGCAACTGACACATCTTGGCGCTCTGATATTTTTGATAGTGCAGCCTTCAATGGCTTTGGAAGGTTTACGTTGGTGCGCTCCAAGTACACACTTTATTTTCTAACGCATAAAAAGACTGTTAATAATTGTTAATTTTTTAAGCGCTTAGAGGAGATGGCCAACATTAAGATACGCTGTAGACTACTGAATGGCTTGAGAGTGTATCTAGGCAATTAACAATTATTAATAAATGGAAATTATTAAGCGAATAAAGTCTCAGCTTAATTAATTGGTATCGGCCTTAAGCGAACTCTTGGCTACCCATTTCGAAAGCAGAAATTTCTTAGCGCCAGTTACCCATCATATTGAAGTTGTTATACTGAAAATCATGGATTTAATTCAACAAATCCGGCGTCAGTAATATTAATTGTTATGTGGCCTCTGCGTCCTTATAAACACTGTTAGCTTTTGAAGGATCTGCAATGAGTTTGGAAGAAAAGCTATTTGGTTGGACGGGTCCTTCTAGTGATACGGAGAAGGCTAAGCAAGATAGGACTGAACGAATGATTCGTGATTTGATCTATTGATTCGCTCCTACATGCACAAGACGATATGTAGATGCTTATTTCTTGATGGCTGTAAGAGCGCCTTTAAGTCCTAGGGTACCGAAAATCGTCACGCCATCCAGGTTATAGGTGTTTTTATTGAGTTGAGAAAAATCTAACTCAAACTCTAATGATGAGCTCATGGTTGCCAGCTCTTTATCGGTGAGCAGTGCGCTCGCTTGTATTCCGCTGCTAGTTGCCTCCCACGGTTTAATTAAGTTGAGAGGGATCGCCTGATTGGTGAAGTTCAGTTGAGGGCGGGGGCCACGATTCAAAAAATCGCTCAGTTGAGAAAGGTTAATGGAGCCTGCTGAAGGCTTGATAAATACCGTTAAGCGTAAATCTTTATTTTGCCTAGTGAGGCCCAAGGTGACATTGTAATTGCCGCCCGATTGTTTTTCTGTCACTAAGGCAATCAGAAGTCCGTCATCGAGTGCTTGCATTCTCCATGGGTAGGTTGTTGCGCGACTACTGTTATCTAGGTTGAGTAATCTAGCATTGCTCAGACTGATGAGTGAAACCGATAATCCTTTTGCTTGCAGCATTTGTTGTACTAAGCGACGATCAACACCCATCTGGTCAAAGTAAATATTGAGACCATTGATTGCCAAACGCATATCCTCTTCATTTACCTTTTTGGCATTCGAACGTAATGCGTAAATACCGAGTTGATCATTGGGGTCAATACGGCGGTTAACCCCGCCGGAAAAAGCTAAGACACATGCTGAGAAGCATTGACCATCTGCTTCTACTAAAGTTTTTTTGCTCAGATTAGTGCGACCAATTCGGCTGTTAAAGCGTTTTTGGCGAAGGACTTGCCCCAGTCGGATACCGCTATTGAGATCGCCATCAACTGAGTTAAAAAGAACTGCGGTACCAGCTGGAATGTTGGCGGTTGACTGCACAAATTTTTCCACATTCGCTTTATTGATTGCTGTGTCATACACAATCATCAGCTCGCATTTATCGCGTTCGCAAACGTTAGCTAATGCAAAATTGGATTTGGTATCAGACGCGCCTGAATTATTAACCACTGTATTTGGTAATGCGATAGCTGCTGAATTGTTAGCAGAAGGTTGTGGAGCATTCGCTGCAACAGGTTCAGAAGATTTGATATTTGCGGCTGATTTGTTGCTAAATAGTTTTTGCCAAAAAGAAGGCTCTTCTTCCGCTGCGCTAGTTTTGCTACTGCTAATTGAGGGAGCGGTAGTTTGAGTGGGAGTAGCAACAACTATCGCAGGACTTGGAGGCTGCTCTTTAACTGGCTCTACTGCTGACTGTTCTGACTTACTTTCAGGAGGCTTTGATGATGCATTGCCAAAGATTCTTTTCCAGAATGGCTCTGATGTGGTTGACGAGGCGGCTGGAGCAGGGAAAACGTCCGGAACAGTTGGTGGGCTTGCCGCTGGGGCTGATGTTGGTGGGGTTGGATTGGAGGCGTTTTGAGCGGTTGTGTTCGATAGGCCCTTGTCAGACCCCTCTAAAAGAGGCGAAGTCGAGGAGGCGCTGCTAAAAAGACCCTTCCAGAAGGGTGCGGGGCTTGGAGTCGATTCTGTTGTTGAGCTATTGGGAAAGGGGGCGTCGACTTTGGTCGAACCAGGATCAGTTTTTTCTTCTGCGCTGGCTTGGCTTGGCGGGGTGACTGGGTCAGTTCTAGCCTCTGAGTTTTTCGACTCAGAATCCTTGGAATTAGCTGTTTCCTTGCTTGATCTGCTGTTTTTTTGCTGCTTTTGGGTTTGTTTTGATGCTTTTGTCTTTTTAGGCTTTGCTTTGTTTTGTTCGGCGTCTGCACCCTTGCTTTCACTACCAAACACCTTGTCCCACATCGTTGGCGAGGTATCTGCAGCTTGCAGTGGGCCAGAAATCATGCCTAAAAGGACAATTCCGACCAAAAAAAGCACAAAATGAGAGCGTAAAAGGGGCGGGACCCTCTTGTTAATCATGCTGAAAATTATAAGTTAAATTGATAAAAGTGATACTTCACTTATACAGTAAGTGTCGAGCCTTGCAATAGCACTCTAGTTTTAGATGATGAGGCAAAAGCTATCTTTTGATCATCCCTAGCACTTTTTCTTCAAGTAATTCAAGGGAGTAGGGTTTTTGCAAGATCTCAATTGAATCAGGTAAGCCACCTTTGAGTTCAATATCAGCTGGGCTGAGCGCGGTACTCACGATAATTTTGGTAGGAGCAAACTCACTGCCAATGAGTGATTGAATCATTCTGAAGCCATCCATGCCGGGCATATTGAGGTCGGCAATCACTAAATCTGGCAGAAATTGACCAATGAGTACGAGGCCGGCAAAACCATCCTTAGCGCTACGCACCTCAGTTGGGCTGGGTAGGTCGGATAGTGATAGTTCAATTAAGCGTAAAAGATCTTGATCGTCTTCAACAACTACGACTTTTAAGGCATCGTTAGCAGCTGATTTTTTGACAGAAGTCCCAGACTGTCTTGCCCGCTCGGCTAGGAGCGCATCAACAGATTGGCGCAAGATGCGTCTGTGGCCACCTGAAGTTTTCCAAGCCAGCAAAACCCCACTCTCAACCCAAAGCTGGGCGGTTCTTAAGGAGATGCCTAAAAGGTCGGCAGCTTCTCTAGTGGATACGTATGCGTCTTCGGATGACATTCAGGGACAATAGCAAAAAATAATTTCTTCTGTAAAAAACAGAGTGAATCGGGTTTAAATGTAGTTATTGCTGGAAATTCTACATCATTATAAATTTTTGAATGATTTATTGGGATTTTCTTGATTGGCCTAAAGAAGTCTGAGTGGAAGGTAGAGGGCACTTTTGTTTAAGCGTTGGTATCAATCCTCCTTACGACATCAAATTCTGATTTGGTTGCTCGTGATCAACTTTTTCATCTTGCTACTCATGGCGGTAGCAACACTGCAAGTCTCTCGCAGCTCTGTAGAAAAAAATATCTTTGAACAGTTAGAACGTGAGCACGTGATTGAGTCTGAAATGATTGAGGGCTCTCTTAATAGTATGGTTGAAGAGGTGCAGTCACTTAGTTCATCGCCCACCATGATCAGTGCATTAAATTCACCAGACAAGGTTGATCAGCTTTTAGAAGCTTTTGCAAAGCGAAATCCTTTAATTAAAGAAGATCGTGACGATTTTTATTTGCTAGATGCTAATTTGAATCGCTTACATGTCATTGGTAACTCTAGCTCTTGGGTTGATGGTTCGCGCGCTTTAGCTAAATCAGCTTTATCCCAATCAAAAATTCAGGCTGGGGTTTTTAAGACTAATAACGGCTTTATATTACAGTTAGCTCAGCCCATAGAGGCCCGTGGCGTTGTGGTGATTAGCCAGCCAATCAATCAGCTCTTGGGTCGATTCTTTCAGGGACGTAAAGATATTGCAGCCTGGGTGTTAGAGGATGGGTCCGGTCAAGTGTTATCGAATCTAAGTGATAGCGCGAGTCCCGATCAAGCTATCGTTCGAGAATTATTTGGTGACCTAAGTAAGAAAAACATTACCTCCTCTTCAGCAGCTGATTCAGAATCTATTGCTCACCCATGGAAGACGATTAGGGGCCCCTTGCGCTTGATTCCGCCGCTTGAGGGTTTGCATTTGCAGTTAGCGCTCAATGAGCGTACTAATTGGACTTATATTGTTGCAATGGAATTGTTGCTTCCATTTATCTTTGTTTTGCTATTGGTATCTTTGCTGGCGGTTTTCATCATCACACTTGTGGGTCGAAGATTGGCAACCCCAATTGAGGAGTTGGCAAGTTATGCCTTATCTATTGAGGGCTCTGGATTTTCTAGTGCCGAGAATCAAGATAGGTTGGCCTCCTTAGCGCAGCGCCCCGATGAAGTTGGTCGCTTAAGCGCGCAGTTCTCCCGCATGCTCGGACGCCTTCGTCACAGCTATGTAGGTCTAGAAGATCAAGTGGCACAGCGTAACGCGCAATTGGAGGCGGTATTTGATTTATCTCCCGATGGCTTTATTGATGTAGATGCCCAAGATTCGGTGAGATTTGTTAATCCTGCTTTTCAGATTTTGACAAGTTTGTCGGCAATAGGGGTGGTTGGTCAACCGCTATCCTTGCTGGTAGAAAAATTACATGCGCTTGCTAGTAATGTCACGCTAAACCAATTGCAAGACATGCTGCGAGCAACAGAGCAGCTCCATTGGTTGGAATTAAATACTCCTTATAAAAGAACCTTGTTGGTTCTCACTAAGCTAAATGATGAGGATGGGCGCGTTGTGTATTTGCGTGATATCACCCGGGAAGCTGAACTGGAAGAAATGCGAAGCACCTTCATGTCGACTGCAGCTCATGAATTGCGTACCCCTATTAGCAGTATCTTGGGGTATGCCGAACTCTTGATGCGTAGACTCAAGAGTGGTGTAAAGCCAAGTGAGGAGATGATTGTGGAGATGGCCTCAGTCATTGAGCGCCAATCTAAAAATATGGCTGATCTGGTGAATGACTTGTTAGATCTTTCTAGGCTGGAGAATCAGATGGCCAAAGGCTTGAACATGCATGAGACCGCGCTAGCCACCTACCTGCGCCCTGTTGTGAGTCAGTTCCAAATGCCGGGAGATAGCCGTGAAGTGGTCATGTATTTCGATGATCATCTTCCAGAAGTGCAATTACATCCCGAGAGCTTTAAGCGTTTGATTGTGAACTTGCTTGGTAATGCTTTTAAATATTCCAGCAAGGGTAGTCCTGTGATTGTGAAAACTTTCACTCAAGAAAATGCTGGCAAGATTTATGTTGGCGTTTCAATAAAAGATTTTGGTGATGGCATGTCGGCAGAAGATTTGTCACATGCATTTGAGCGCTTCTATCGAGGCGGCGCACATGAGCTCATCTCTGGAACGGGCTTAGGTTTGGCAATCGCAAAAGAAATTATGCAAGTTCACTCTGGAGTGATTGATATTCAAAGCGAGCTAGGCCAAGGTACGACAGTAACTCTATTGTTCCCTGCAATTCGTACTTGGGGTCGTTAGTAGGGCGCCGTCCAACAAAGCGAAGTTTTAGATGCTCAGATTGGGGCGCTCATGCAACGACTTAGCAAGATTGATTAAGCAATGTTTGCCACGCGCATCGGTTTCCTTAAAGCACTTCAGTAAGTATGCTTCTAGCGGATCCAAGGTAACGCCTTTATTTCTCCGCTCAGGACCCTTGTGGCCTTCTGTTTCCACAGGGGCATTCCTGCTCGCTAAAAAAGACATGTCCAGGCCCAACCACTCCACTAGGACTTGGAGTCTTTCAATTTCTGGCAGGGAGAGGCTGCGCATCCAGCGACGGGCAGTCTCTTGAGAAATGGCGGAGTCATCATTTGCCCGTAAGTTGAAGTCACGGCTGACTAATGAGGCGCTGGGCATCCGCCCGTAATACTCTATCAAGCGGCGGGAAAGTTCTTTTGAAAAGGCAAGTTTCATATATATAGCTAGCTAGGTAAGTTCAGTGACTGGAAATAAGGGCTAAAAGATACTAAAAACTATAAAAGTGATAGGGCTTTTACTGATTATGAGCATGAATTTACTGACAAAATCAGGAAATTGCACGCTAAAAGTGGTGATTTTCCCTCCTAAGTCGCTGATAGTTGGTAAAAACACACATAAAACCATTAAAAAAACAAGTGTAATGTGGGTAAAAATCATGATTAAATCAACTTTCAGCGTGTAATTTCCACATCAAATACGTTAATTACAAGTGAAATATCTTTATAAATCCCACTTTTAGAGATAAATTATTCGTGGTTTACAAGCAATTTTCAGCTTGAAATATTGTGGAAAAATTAATCTAAGAATAGCCAGAAAATTGATTAATTGTATAACTTCAATATTAATCAATTTATTTAAATATAAATAATAAAATATAATCTTGAATTTAAATTATTAATAGATTTAATAATTAATCAATATTGATTCAAAAAATATCCAAAAAAGCATCAAAATTAATCAAAAAAAGCCACTTTTTGGATCTAAAAAAACCGCATTAAGACCTTTAAATTGCATGGTTTTGATGCATTCTGCACCTCTTCTGGGCATTATAATCTGAAAAATGAAACAAGTGATAATCAACATGTATCACTTTTACCATTTATTACACTATGGATGTGGGGGTATTTAAAGGATATTTGAATATATCCAAGTGGCGCTTGGTAAAGATATTACTATTCCCCATTACTCTAATTGGGTGATAATTCGCCCAAATTTCTCGTAATGAGCAGCAAACGCAAGACCCCCTCCAAGCGGTCTGTGCAGGCACAAGTGCCTGAAGCTCAAAACACACGCCTGGCCAAACTGGTCAAGGTGGCGAATGTTGTCACCAATTCCTTTGATATCAAAACCTTCCAATGGATTGCCGCTGTTGTTTTTGGACTCGCTTTGGATGCTGAGCGTGCACAAGCAGCCCAAGCTGCAGGTGACCTGCAGTCTGAGGATGGAGCATCCCAGGCTTCTGGCTCGGACCAAGCCGAGAGCGCTGTTGCTGAAAGCACCGGCGATGACGGGGCTAGCGCCTCAAGGGATGATGTCCGCGCTGATGCGCAAGAGGACGCAAGACCGATTCACCTGAGTCCGCGCGCAGAGATGCTGTTGGCACAAGTTGCGACTGCCCCTCTCAATGACTCGCTCGATTCGCTGTCACAGCTCAAACAATTTTTTGCGGATTGGTTCACAAAACATCCAGCGCCAAAGGTCAGCGGTTCTGATGTTGCTGCAGGCGTTGATCCAGTTCTCACTCACGACCAGGCGATTACACAGGCGATAGAACGCGCTGCGGTTGAGTTCACCACAACACCTGGTTCTGGTGGCGCTGCAATCACCATGACAGAGTTACGCGAAATGTATCCGCAGCAAGCAGGAGGTGGTGGCGCGCAATTGTCGGACTTCAACTTACCGCTGCAATTTGCAAATGAAGCTGGCGGATCTGATCTCACACGCTTTGCAGAAAATGCGCCAAACCTCGGAGAGATGGGTAATGGATCTGAGGGTGGCTTTGATCCGATGTATCTCACCGGCTTGCTTGGTGGTCTAGCGGCTGGCGGAGGTGGCGGCGGTAGTGCTGCAGCAGCAGTTGCTTTGGCGGTCGTGCCAGTAGTACCAGTAGTTCCGGTAGTGCCAGTGGTACCCGTAGTACCCGTGGTGCCTGTAGTTCCGGTGGTACCAGTAGTACCTGTTGTGCCAGTAGTGCCGGTCGTACCGGTAGTGCCAGTAGTACCAACAGTTGAAGTTGTTTCTGTTGCGGCATCGTCAACTGCTGCTATTGCCGGCGCTGCAATTGACGGATTGATTCAGGGTGCCACCGTTGACTTGCAAGCATTTGTTGGTGGTAAATGGGTAACCGAATTACAAACCACTACTGACGCAACTGGTGCTTACGGATTTGATTTAACGAAAGCCGCAATAACCAACGCTGCTCAAGTTGCTGAAATCAATGCAGCAAAAGCAATCTCAGCTTCTAACATTCGCGTGGTCGTTGAAGCGGGTGGTTACGACCAAAACACAGGTCAACAAGTTGGTCAAATGGTTGCCGGTGCAAACATCCAAACGCTTACCGGAAATCAAACTGCGAGCGTAGCAGCCATTACTCCGTTGACGATGGTCTTAGCTTCCACAACTGCGATCACCGAGGATCAACTTAAGGCGCAGCTAGGCATCACCGGCGTTTCAGACCTGGGCACCTTTAACCCAGTTGCAGCAATGAGCTCAAGCAACTCTGGTACGGTGCAGTTAGGTCAAGCGGTCTTTACGATCCAGCAAACGATGTACACCTTGATCCAGAGTGCTGCTGCCGTGCATGCGGGCGGTGGAGTTGTTGGTGCGGATGCGCTGACGAGTGCACTGAGTTCCGTAGTAGATGCCATCAGTGCCAATATTGCGAGTGGCGCAAGCAGCATTACCGTGAATGCGATTACTGCATCGGTGATTGCACAAGAGCTTGGCTTAGATCCTGCTAGTACGCAGGCGACCACCATTGCTAACGCGATCATCGCAACCAATAACTCGGTCAGTTCGTACTATTCCCATTTAGCCAGCGCTTATCAAACGCTCGCTCAAGATCCGAGTGATGTGACAGCGCAAAGTTGGATTGCTGGTGCAAAAGCTGCGGCAGCAGTTTCACAAACAGATTTGATTTCTGCGGTTGATAGCTATCTTACTGGCGCGACTGCAACGATTGATGTGGCGGCGATTACCAATGACATCGCTGTACAGGCAAGCAGCATGCAGCTGTTGCTGGCTTTGCAAGGCGCTACCGTTACCGCTGCAACTAGTTCATTCGTCCCGGTCTATCTCGTATCGCAAGTGATTAATGAGTCTGATGGCGGATTAAACGACGGACTCGCAAAAGGCATTCTGGCAAAAGACGCTGCGGGCAATATCATTGCCAATGGCAACACGATTCAGTTAACAGATATCGCTAGCGAGATTAGCCAGGTTTCCTTGGCAGAGTTGATCAAGCTCAATGTTGATTCGATCACAGTGCTTGGCACCAATACCAAGATTGAACTATCACTCCTCGGTAATGGCTTAACGACAGTAAATTTGGCTGCGTTTAATGATGGCACCCCATTGTTCGACGCTAGCAAAGTTTCCGTCACGCTGAAAGTTGCTAGTCAAGTGCAGTTCAACCAAGTCGTTGCCAACATTGCATCGTTAGAAGCTGATGGTATTTATGGCTTTAAGTCCGTTGCGGGAAGTCTCACGATTGATGCGGCCACTGCATTGGATTGGATCACTCAGGGCGTAAGCTTTAGCTCAGGATCTTTTGTCGCTGATGCTTCGCACGATACGGCAATGCATAACCAGGTCACCTATGATCAAGCCAAACTTTTAGCTGGTGCAGGCGTCTCTCTAGCAAGCGGTTCAGTGATAGATGCATCGGCTGCAAGTCTGACGGTGCAAGATGCGCTTTCGATCATCAACAGCGGCGCAACCTTTACTGCTGATAGCAGCTTGCCACCGACTTTGAGTGTGGCCTTGCAGACTAGTGATCTCGTTGGTGGTGCCACAACAGTTGAGGCTAACCTTCTTAAGCTTGCTAATGCGGGTGTTGGTTTTGTTTTCCCAACGACAGGCTCATTAACTGGTAATGGCGTTGCCTTTGCAAACGGCAAACTCACACTCTCCAATCTCAATCTCAATCTGACTGATGTTCAGCATTTGCAAAATGCTGCCATTGCTGGTGGGCTAAGCTTTAGCAATTCGACTGTCACGATTACTAAGGTCGATTTAGATTCCATCATTGCGGGTAATACTTGGGGTAAACAGCTTATTGCGATGGGTGTTAAATCATACGCAATGGCTACTGGCACGCTGATCACATCAGCTGAAGCAAATGCCCTTATCAACCTGAATTCAAGCGTCAATATTTCTGGTGCGCAGTTAAGTGATATCGGTATGTCGGCAACACAAGCCGGTTACTTTGCATCTCATGGCTTAACTCCACCTGCAGACGTGACTTTTGATTTGGGCTACGCTGAGACTGTCGTATTTACTGATAGTGGATCGTTCAAGACGCCAATTACGGTTACTTACGCATTTGATCCAACACTACCGATTCTCTCGGCTAGTGATTTACTGACAATGGTTTCTAAGGGCGTGAACTTCACCAAGTTCGCATCTGATGGCTTCACTCCTGCATCAAGCTTTACTCTCAGCGCTGCTGATGCAGCCTTTACTTCTGGCAATAGTGCAGCGAACAATCTGATCACTTTGGTGAAAGCGGGCTTAACACTTACTGCGGGTAGTGACTTCGCAGGTTTATCCAACGCAAGCTTGACCCTAGCAAACGCCAAGTTGCTGCTGACCGCTTCTGGCAACACCATTTTTGCTAATGATCACAGCAATACGATTCAACTTTCCAGCGCCGATTTAACGGGTGCGCAATTTACTGGCACAACATTGCCAGCATTGACAGCTTTGGCTGCACAACATGTAGATGTCATCGAGCCTATTGCTGGTCTAGTGACGCAAGCGCAGGTTGATGCGATTACTGGCGCGGTAGGTTCAAGCGTAAGCTTTACCTCCAACACCATCTTGCAGCTGGCAGATGCAGCCGCAGTAGATGCTGCAGTTGCTGATGCTGCCAACTTTGGCGCACGCGGTATTCACATTGCGAACGTTGGGACAAGTGGGCTGAGTTTCAGTGAAGTACAAGGCCTGATCGGCAAAGGCATTACCTCGGTTAATGCCGGTATCACCTTACAAGTCTCCGCAACAGATCACATTGAGAATGCATCGCTGAGTACCTTGCGTGCTATTTCAGCAATGGGCATTACTACGGTGTCTTCTGCTGGTGGTGCAATTCCTTATGCAGAAATCAATGCGCTACTGACTGCAAATCCATCGATCACATTTGCGCCGAACACAACTGTCGATTTAGCTGGTCAAACTGTGTCGGTATCAATGATTGCCAACTTGAGCAGCATGGGTCTGCAACTGAGATTGCCACCGGGTACCACGATTACAGCTTCTACCTTAAGTTTGAGCGACGCCTATTCGATGGCGCTCAAAGGTTTAAGTTTTGGTTCAGGAACTTCAGCGCCGATTCAGATTAATGCGGCATTGCCAGATGGTTCTGCTGGCACGGTGAGTTTGAGTCAAGTACAAAAAGTCATTACATCCGTCAACAATGCTCACGGTACTGCTCAGTTTGTCAACGGTGTACTTAAAGTTACTGGTTCAGATTTGCAAACCATTGCAAGCACTGGCGCAGCAAGCGCTATCGCCAATGCAGGCTTAACTACACTTCAAGTCAATGGCAATCTCACCGTAGCGCAAGCATCAGTAGTAATTGGCAACAGCCTTACCTTTGCCTCCGGAACAACGATTGTTGACCTCGTAGTAGATGTTAATTCTGCAAGCGCTTTAAATGCTTTTGCACTCATCGCTAAGGGCGCTACTTTCAGCGGCACGATGGCTAGCGTTAACTCAACTTCAGTCCTCAATAATTTACTGAACGTTAATTCCAGCGGTAGTGTGAACCTCGATGTTTTGAAGGCGGCTGGCATTACTACTCTGTCACTGAGCGGTGGTGCAACAACAGTTTCCCAGGCATTGGCAAAAGCAATCTATGCTGATGGCGGCATCACTCTGGTTGGTGGAACCATTGATGCGGCTGGTGGATTAACGGCTACTGATAGCGTGGTCTATGCCAACCTCGGCTTGACGATCCCCCCTGGAACACCACTGATCGTGACAGGTAATACGATCAGCTACTCCGATGTGATGGCATTGGCTAATAAAGGGGTTTCGATTGCTGTCGATCACTCTCCAGGAGTAGGTAGCCAGATCAATGTCAGCTTGGCATCTAGCGATAAGTTGACGCTGGCGCAAGTACAGAAAATCCTTTCAATTGGTAGCACCAGCAATGCATTCCACTTCAGTGGACCTGGTGGTACTGGCGCAACCTTAAGTCTTTCTGCCAATAACAGCGACTTTGCAAGCTTGTTTGCCAGCGGTGTGGATCTGGGGAGCATTGCTAATGCTGGTATTGCACAAGTTAAATCGGCTACCGGCTCTTTATCTCTGACCTTAAAACAAGAGGTAGCGCTCAATAACGCGGGGATTGGTTTTGCCACAGGCGATACCGTGCAGATCCAATTGCAAAACGCTGCTGGTAGCGGCAATACCTTAGCGGACGTCGTTACAGCTGCGCAAAATAATGCTTTAGCATCTGGAATTTTTATCAAAGCGGCTGGTGCTACTTTAACCGTGAGCGCCACTCAAGCTGATGCCTTAATGGCTGCTCGTGTGTCCTTTGTAGCAAACGATTTAGTGACTCTGAAACTCGATGCTGGTAATAGCAATGCCTCAATCCTGGATTCACTCTCACAACTACAGACTTACGCTTTAAATGGCGTCGATCAAATTGCGGGTAGTGCAGGGACCTTAAGCATCAACTTTGCTGAAGCGCAAAACATCAGCAGAGCCATGCTCAAGTTTGCTTCTACTGATGCGGTAACCGTACAACTCTCCAGCTCCGGTGTGTATGACTTAGGTTTGCGTGATACGACGATTCAGAGTTCAGCAACACTGCTCGCCAATCTCGGCGTTACCCAACTGCAAGCTGCCAGCAGTAGTCTGACCTTAACCGCTGCGCAAATTGCCGACATTACCGGCATTGGTGTGCCAGGCATGAGCCTCACGGGTCTAAAGTTCCTGGCGACTGATCCTGCAGGAGAGGCTGTCACGATTACTGCTCAGGCCAACTCGCCAGATGATGTGAGCTACCTGATCAACAACTCGATCACCTTGCAAGCTGATGGTATTTCGCAGATTTCTTCAAGCTCTGGAACCTTAGCCTTAACTACCAGTCAAATCACGACTCTGATACAAGATGGTGCTAATGCCTTAGCGATTGCGCCAGGTACTTCGGTACAACTACAGATCAACAACAACTCAGATCTGAGTTACCTCACCAGCCACGCAGCGGCGATTACGGCATTTAATGTCACCAATGTGTTTGTGGCAACCACAGTCACATCATTTACCTTGGCGCAAGCAGAGGCCTTGGTTAATACCTCTGGCCTGTATTTCACCAACGGTATTGTCAATATTTCACCAGAGGATTTAACGAATCTGGAAGCCTCCGGTTCCGCGGGAGCAGCAGCGGTAGCAGCAGCATCCAAATTGGTGAGTCATGGATTTACACAGTACCTCTTAGGCGGTAGTGTCTTTAACTCCACCCAAGCGGCGCAACTATTGTCGATTCTCAATCCGACTGGCCTTGATGGTGTGAAGGTTACCGGTGGTTTGGTCACAGACTTGGCTGACGCCTTAGTGACGGCTGGATTTAAATCGGCCGATGGTTTGCTCCTCGCCGATACGATGAGCTTGGCAAGCTTCCATGCCGATGCAACCCACTCTTACAACTTTGCCGTTGATGCAGCCACCGGACGTTTACAGATCTTCCTGACAGGTTCGCCAACTGGTACGCCGGTCAGCTACATTCTGCCTGCCTCTACAGGTGTCACGAATGTAACCTTTACTGGTAACTTGCCGGGTGCGAGTGCAGCAAGCATTACGACGCAACAGTTTGGTGAGTTAGCGGCGCTGACGGGTAACCACTTGGTCTTTAGTACCACCTACCCGATTTCGCTTTATCTCTCACCAAGTGATCTCAGTTCGCTCAGTACCTTAAATGCGGCTTTGTATCAGTCTGCTGGTATTGCCACAGTCGTTGCCACAGCAGACACCGTCTCGGTAGCGCAAGCACTCACATTGCATAACTTGGAGTTTGGTTTTGCTAAAACCACCACGCTCACCGATACCTCAATTTCTTATGCAAATTATCAGACCCTGGTTCGCGATAACTTAGCGTCTACCGACTTAGTAACAAATTACAAGATCCCTGGTCTGAATGTCACCCTGGCTGCTGGCACCAAGATTAGCGATGCCAGCTTAAGTCTGAGCACCTTAAAAGGATTACTCGCATCTACGACTTTGGATCTGAGTTCAGTCAAGGTTTCTGATGGCGTCATTTCTTGGCTCGATGCGAAGACGCTACAAGGCAGTGTGGACTTGTCGACCACGACCGTCAGCGGTGCACTGTCGGCGGCAGATGCCAAGTTGCTGCTCTCTAGCGTGCAAGGTTTTGATGCCAGTGCACGTTTATTAGATTCAACGATTGCTTTAAGTGATGCCGTTGCGCTTAATGGTCACATTCCTTTGGGCAGCGTGATTATTAGCGGCGCACTGGGCACTGCTAATACGGTGAGCTTGGCCAATCTGACCAGCATCATGAGTAATAACCCCAGTGTGCATATTGGTCACGCAAGCTTAGATATCTCTGCTACTGGTGGGGTAGTGCATTACAGCGACATCACCACCATGCAAGCGGCGAGTGATTCTGCTAGCCCATTGTCTTTTAATAAATCGAATGTGGCGCAAGTCAGTGTCCAGCTTGACAGCGGCAATACCAACTTAGGAACCATCGTCGCAAACGCGAGTACTTTGGCCGGCTTGGGTGTTAACCAAGTGATGGCAGCAAATGGCTCCTTATCATTGACCTTTACTCAGGCTTTGGCAATCACTGGCGTAACGACCAGCTCGAACCCAAGCGCTGCAGTGCCGTTGCTGAGCTTTGCCACAGCCGACTCCGTGACGATGAACTTAGGACAGACTGACGTTCCTGTAGGATCAGGAACCGATACCGCCGTGGTGAACTTCGAACATGAACTAGCACTGCTAGCAAAAGCGCACGTCGATACCATTCACGCCGCTTCAGGTTCTCTTAGCCTCAATGTCGCAGTGTTCCAAGAAATTCGTAAAGATGGTTTTGGTTTTGCTAGCGGTGATCAGATCACCATAGTCGATACCGCGAGCAATCTGACAACCGTTATCAGTAATGCCGCCAGCTATGCTAGCCAAGGTGCAAGTAGCATCTTCGCTAGCGATGGTTTAAGCCTGTCATTAAGCAGTTTCCAAAACCTCACCAAGAGCTTGAGCATTACTAGTGGTCAAAGCGTCGCTGTTGCCTTTGGCGATAGCGATCTGGTTTCCTTAAGAAGCAATATCAGCGCACTCAAGACCTTGGGCATGAGCTCGGTGGTGGTGAACACCACGACGGCTGCGCAGCACTACGCTCATGAGTTAGCGCTCTCAGATATCAATTTAATCATTAATAGCGGTTTGAGCATATCTGGTGGAGGCAGTCCTGTCGTCGCAGCGGTCAGCCTTAGCGAGATGGACAGCATCACGACTTGGGCACCCAGTTTGATTGCCAATGGTGTCAAGCAATTTGATTTTGGTGCGAATGTTTTATCTGCCGCCCAAGCGCGGGCGGTGATCGCCAATATTGAAAATATTTCTGGTACTACTGTTCAAGGTCACCCAACGGTGATTGCTTTAAGCGCTAGTGATCAAGCCTATTTTGTCTCTCAAGGCTTCACGGTTGGTAACTTAGCAATTGCCGATAGTTACAGCAGTTTAAGTTTGGCTTTAAGTACTGCGGCTAGCCAGATTCTGGTGCCTGATACCCAGCCCAAAATTACGATTACGGTTTTAGATTCAGAAAAACTCAGCCTAGCGAACTTTGACACGCTCAATAGCGATGCTGCTGGTGCAATTACCTTTAAGGCGCAGAGCGGTGGCTCACCCGCCTTAGCGCTCAATGCATCTGACTGGTCAAAACTCACGGGTTCTGAAGTTAGCGCTTTAGTCGCCTCAGGTATCACCACCGTGAGCGCAAGCTCTGTCAGCGTAGCGCAAGCCAAACTGCTCATCGGTAGTGGCTTAAGTTTTGCTAGCGCAGTGACGCTAACCGATACCAGTGTTGCGCTGGCCGATGTGCAAGCCCTGTCGGTCCTCTCCAATGTCGCTTATGCCATCGGTGCACGTTTATCCGATAGTACGATCTCGATGGCCAATGCCAAGACGCTCTTGGCTTATGCCGGTGGTGCTGATGCCGGTCTGCTGGGCGGTACGACCAAGATTAGCGATAGCGTAGTCACTTCTGCTGATGCGATTAACCTGCTATCGACTGCGGGAGTCAGTAGCAGTATCTTTAATATTGCGACGCGGATTAGCGATAGCACGATCAATAGCAGTGGAGCGCTCACTCTTGCCGGTAAGGTCAACCTCAGTAGTGCGAGTGTGACAGGTACGGCAAACCTTACCGCTGCCGAAGCAGTGACTTTGGCTAGCGCAGTCAAATCCTTTGGCGCTGGCATCACCGTAACGGGAGCGATCTCGGTTGCGCAAGCCAATAGCCTAGTTGGCAAGCTGAGCCTGACTGGTGCTACTTTAGAAAACCCCGACTTCAGTGCGATTACTGTCAATGCCAGTGATGCTTTAAACCTTTTAGGTAAGGTGGGCATGGATACTGGCCATGTCACTTTAGCGAATCCAACCGGTACCTTGTCTCTTGGCTTAAGCGATACCTTAAGCCTGATTGCTAGTGTGAAATTGCCTGCTACGGGATCGGTAGTGATTACCGGTAGCCCAACAATTGCTCAAGCAGAAAATCTAGTCAGCCTTTCTAAATTAGCGAGCACTGATCATCTCTCACACGTTTTTTTTGTGAGCGCGACAGGTGGAGTGGCAAGCCTTAACACCGCTGCAACCGGCGGCATCAGCACAATTAATGCTAATGACTTTAATATTCTGACCGCCGCTAATCTCAAATTTGCGAGCGCTGATTCGGTCACGCTCAGAATTGATCCGAATTCTGCCACTGCACCTACTGGCGTAAACGAGCTCACTTGGGCTTTATCGGGTGGCAATCTCTCGACGGTTGCTGCTGCTGGTATCGACACGCTCAATATTGCCGGCAGCGCGAGTACGATTTCATTGGGTAATGCGCTGTCATTAGCAAGTAGTGGACTGAACTTTACGGGCGCCGCACTCTCAACCAGTTTTAATAACACTGAAGTCTTAGGCAGCCTTGCACAAGCGCACGATGACTACATCACGCTGACCGGCGCTAATATTGCGGTGAGCAATGTGGTGCTAGCCGATCAAATCAGCTTGTCGCAAGCGATTACTTACGCCGATGCGAGCACCTTGGATGGTAGCAACCATGTCGCCACTGGTAAGTATTTATTAGCGGCCACTTTAAATGGCAAGGTCACCATCACTGGCAATGTCAGTGGTTCGAATGCGATTACGCAAACCGAAGTAGACGACTTGGTAGCGCAAGCCAGCAATCAGATCCAGTTTGCCAATACTGTTGTTCTGAATGCTACGACGAGCAATCTCACCGATAGCAGTTGGCTCAATGGCACTTGGACTAATGACCATCTTTTAGGAATTCAGAAGGTAGCGATTGGTTCTGCAGTGACCCTCACCGCTACTCAAGCCGACACCTTGGTCGCGAAGGGTCTGGCATTCGCGAGCACCGAGAGCTTAACGGTTGGTGGCATTGCCAATACCGTGAGCACCGATGTGCTTAACAGCTATGTCAGCTTAGGCGCTAAGACGCTCAGCTTCTCCGGTAATTTAGGTTTATCTGCTGCAGAGTTGGTGGCAAGTGATGGCTTTACTGTCACAGGTAGTAATGTCACCGTTGATGCCAGCGCAGGTCTCACCCAAGATCAGTACGCTAGCCTGAATAACGCTGGCTTTACGGTTACGGGCGCCAGCTTTACCGGCAGCCTCACCAATGTTTCGGGAGCGAGCGCACTTTTATTTGCTGCTTCACGCGGTGCTGGTGAGACGGTTACCTTGGCATCCGGTCAGACCATTACCGTTGATGAGACTACCTATGAAAATTATCTTGCTAATAGTGGGCCGCTAACCAAGATCACCAATCTGTCCTCGGCCCAAATCATCGTCACGGGTGTACACGCTAGCAATATTGCCGGCATTATGGCTGCTAGCAACATTAAGAGCATTGCAGTAGTCGATAGCGCATCGAACCTCTCGACTGCTTTAGCAAGTGCCGCCCCAGGTGCAGATCCACTCTCACTCAATATTGCCAAAATTAGTAGCATTACTGGTGATGGTACGGCGCTGACCTTAACTGCCGCTGAACTGGCCAACAGCACAGTAGCGACTGTTCTGGCAAAAGTAGCAGGCTCACTCACCTATAACGTGACCGGAGTTACGGCAAGTAATGCGGCTAGCTTGGCATCGACTAATAGCAAGGTCATTGGTATCACCGTCAGCGATACGGCCAATAATATTGCGACGAACTTTAATAGCCTGCAAAGCATTAGCGGCAGCAAGCTTACTGCGATCGCAGTAAGCGATAGCGCTCAAGTCAACCTTAGCTACTCACAGTGGAATGCGGACCCTAAACCACTAGCAGCATTGCATACCGCTGGTGCCAATATTGGCGTGACCGGTGTCTCGGTTGCCAACTTAACGGCGGTCTCAGCAGATAGCTCGGTTAAAGCGATTACCTTGGCCGATACGGTCAGCAATATTCAGAGTGGCTTAGCTACCGTGCTGGCTCATGATGAGCATATTAGTGCGGTGAGCTTGAGTGGTGGCTCAAGCCTGACGCTCAGTCAATCGGATTGGAGTGCTAATAGCAGTCTCTTTAACCAATTTGTTGCTGCTAATCCTAGCTTTAAATTTAATTTGACGGGCGTGTCAATCAGCGATGCGATTAACACCTATCACGCGACCCTAAGTAATAGTATTGGCACCGTCAGCATCAGTGATAGTGCAGCCAATATCCGTAGCTTAATTGGATCGCCTAGCCAGTTGCTGGCGATCCAGAACTTAGGCGCAGGTGTTTCTGGTATCACGATGACGGGTACGCCAGATGCTAGCCCAATCACCATTAGCGCTAGCTCACTAGCGAGCTACGGTGACGTACTTTCTCTGATCGGTGGTGGCAGCATTACCTACGATGTGACTGGTGTGACTGCAACGGGCGCATTGACCCTCGTTGGTAACGCCGCCATTGCAACGGTGGAGATTAGTGATAACGCTGCCAATATTGCTAGCAAGTTTGATAGCTTGCAGTCAGCGCTCAGTGCAAGGTCGGGTAGTGCACCGACTATCAGCTTTGCTCTGACAGTAAGCGACAGTACGCCAGTCGCGTTGACCGCTGCGCAACTTACTAGCGATAGCGCGCTGATTAGCAAGTTAGCCGACACAGGAATTACCTATAGCGTGAGTGGTCTGAGTGTTGCCGCCGCTACCGGTAGCCTGCCAGCCCACATCGCGCAGATGACAATTAGCGATACTGCGGCGCGCATTACAGCCAGCGCTACTGCGCTCAATAGCTTAGGTAGCAAGCTAGCGAGCATCACCATTAGTGATAGCAACCCGATTGCGCTGACGCAAGCACAGTACCAAGGCAGCCTCCCCAATTTAGTCACCGCGCTTGGGGCAAGCGCTAACTACACCTTATCTGCAGTGGGCGCAGCCAGTGCCGATGCGCTCTATAAGAACTCGCACATCACCAGCATCGCAATCACGGATACCGCTGACAATATCAACGCCAAGCTAAGTACTTTGGCGAGTGATATTAGCAAGATCACGACCATCACGGTGAGCGATGCTGCGAGCAGTCCAGTAGAAACCATCAGCTATAGTGACTTTACCAATGCCGCTAATCAGGCGGTATTGGCCAAGTTACCAAGCGCAGTCCACTTTGCAGTGACGGGCGTAAGCTCTGCCAACCTGGCAAGTACGATCACCAATAGCGCAGTGTCTTCAGTCACAGTGCTCGATTCCACTGCGAATATTCAAAGTGCGCTTGATAGCCTACAAGCCAATGCGCTGAAAATTAGTGCGATCAATGCCAGCGATAGCGGTTCGCTCACGATTAGCTTAGATCAGTTAACGAATGATGCAGCAGTTCTCTCTAAACTCAATGCTGGCATTACCTGGAATGTCACTGGCTTTAGTGCCGACGGTACGGGTAACAGCATTACCTTAACGGCAGCGAACTACACCAAGTTACAAACTGCTTTAACGGCGCTAGAGGCAAAGTATCCAAACGCCCATATTTATGTCACCCCAAAAACAGTTGCCTATAGTGACTATGTAGCAGCGACCACAGCGATTTCTGGGGATAGCCAGGCAAGCGTCAAGATTCCTAATGCGCCAAGTGGGGCTGCGGTCACTTTAAGCCTGGCCGACTATCAAGATGCTGGGCACGCCAGTTATGTGACTGCAGTGGAGTCAGCCAGCTATAGCGTCAACGTCCAAGCCGCCTCGAGTTCGTCTGCCGATTACACCGCGGTTGTGAATGCCATTAGCGCCAATAGTGACAGCCACGCCAGTGCGGTTATCCCGGCAGCTGGGGTAGGGGCAACACCATATACATATATATATAGTGTGTATTCCGCAGGAAGTGGCTATATTTCTGCTCTGAAAGGGGCTGGATACCAGTTCAACGTCACTGGCGCCACCTATACCCAGGCTACCTCACTGTTCAGTGATGTTAGTGTCAACTCGGTCTCTATCGCTGATAGCTCATCAAATGTGGCTGCTGGACTGGATAATCTGCAGGCCCATTTAGGGCAAATTGGCACGATTTCCCTAAGCGACGGTGATAAGTCAGTTCTCACCGTCAATGCTGCAACCGCAAATGGTGATGCTGGGGCGATTGCCAAGATTACTGGAACCGCCAATATTCAGGTAGCTGATAGCCTGGCTAATGTCCTGGCCAATAAAACGGCAATTAGCTCTCTAGGTTCTTCAATTACAGCAGTGAATGTTTCGTCTGGCATGATTGCGACTAATTTAGCCAGTGCAAACTTAGCTAGTGCCCAAACTGCATTCGGTAGTAAGTTGCACATCGCAATCAGCGATAGCGCGGCTAATGTTGCCGCCAACTTAGATGCTATTAATACTGCAGCAAGTAATATTTCTGCGGTAGTGCTAAATGATGTCAGCACCTTAAGCCTTTCTAGTGCTAAAGCAGTTGCAGACACTGCAGCTCTTGCGAAGATCTCTGGCTCTTACACGATTGCAGTTACCGATAGCTTTGCTAACGTACAAAGTAATGCAACTAATTTAGCGGCGCTAGGGAGCAAACTCACTAGCGTCACTGTGAATGCAGATTCAATTGCAAATAATTTAGGCTCTGGTTTATCTGCAGTTGAGACGGCATTGGGATCTAAGCTTCATATCAGCATTACTGATAGCGCAAGTAATGTTAAGAGCCATCTTGTAGATTTGGCAGACAGCACTATTACTGCTGTTACGCTTACTAATCCTAGCACCAGCTTGACCTTGGCCGCATCTGATGTGGGCTCATACAGTAGTGCTCTGAATAAGATTGCCAGCTATAGCGCGACAGTCTCTGACAGTTTGGCCAATGTCTTAAGTAACAAGACTGCCATCGCTGGTTTGGGCTCTGCTATTACTGCAGTTAATGTTTCTGCTGGAACCATTGCCACCAATTTAGACGCCAGCAACTTAGCTGCTGCTAAGACAGCATTTGCAGATAAGTTACACATTGCAATCAGCGATAGCGCGGCTAATGTTGCTACCAACTTAGATGCCATCAATAGTGCTGCAAACAATATTTCAGCAGTAGCGATTAGCGGCGCTACTAGTTTAAGTCTGACATCCTCGCAAGCGGCAAACGATACTGCTGCCTTGGCAAAAATTACTGGTTCGTATTCAATCAGCGTCAATGATAGTTTTGCCAATATTCAGGCCAATGCAGTAAAACTAGCGGCTTTGGGAAGCAAGTTATTAGGCGTAACGGTCAATGCCGATACGGTTGCTAATAATTTAGGCTCTGGATTGTCTGCGGTTGAATCAGCGTTAGGGTCTAAGTTACATATCCAGATTGCCGATAGCGCTGACCATATTTCGGGCAGCCTCTCTAGCTTAAATGACACTGCAATTAGCACAATTACTCTGAGTGATCCAAGTTCAAACTTGGTGCTATCAGCAGGGCAGGTAGGCACATACAGCAGTGTTCTTGCCAAAATTGCTAGTTATAGCGCAACAGTATCTGGAACGATTACTGATGTTGCCAACAACATTACCCCGATCAGTAATCTAGGTAGTTCAATTGTTCAGGTGAATGTTGGGGCAGATACAGTTGCTAATAACTTACTGTCCAGTAAGTTCAGCACAGCCGTAAGTAGCTTGGGTACAAAGCTACAGGTAGTCATTAGCGATACCTTGGCTAATATCACTACTAATACATCAACAATTAATAGCAATATTGCAGAAATTAGCTCCATTAGCGCTACTGATGGAGCTAGCAGCACAGTTACATTGACCGCGGCCCAAATTGCAGCGGATACAAATCTACTGGCAAAACTCGGTGGCACTTATCACTTAACAGTTCAAGACACAATTGAGCACATCAATGCTGACCTGGGTCAATTAGAAGACTTAGATAAAGCAGGGCATTTAGGTAATGTCACGATTGTTTCTGATCCAGCGCTTGTAGCTGATTTAAGTCAGGTAAGCACACTAGCATCCGAGTTGCCGGCTAGCGTTGTGAATGTTTACGAGCCTAGCTCTAGTTCTTCAAGCAGCTCAAGCAGCAGTAGCTCTAGTTCTTCAAGCAGCTCTAGCAGCAGTAGTTCTAGCTCATCAAGTTCTTCAAGCAGCAGCTCAAGCTCTAGTAGCAGCAGCTCAAGCTCATCTAGTTCTTCTTCCTCGAGTTCGAGCTCCTCCAGCTCCTCGAGCAGCAGTAGCTCATCTAGTTCTTCAAGCAGCTCAAGCAGCAGTTCAAGCAGCAGCTCAAGCTCTAGTAGCAGTAGCTCAAGCAGCAGCTCAAGCTCTTCAAGTTCTTCTAGCAGCAGTAGTTCTAGCTCATCTAGTTCTTCAAGCAGCAGTAGCTCAAGCTCATCTAGTTCTTCTTCCTCGAGTTCGAGCTCCTCCAGCTCCTCGAGCAGCAGCAGCTCTAGCTCTAGTTCTTCAAGCAGCTCAAGCTCTAGTTCTTCCAGCAGCTCTAGCAGCAGTAGCTCAAGCTCATCTAGTTCTTCTTCCTCGAGTTCGAGCTCCTCCACTAGCTCTAGCAGCAGTAGCTCTAGCTCTTCAAGTTCTTCTAGCAGTAGCAGCTCCAGCTCTTCAAGTTCTTCAAGCAGCTCAAGCTCTAGTTCTTCCAGCAGCTCAAGCTCTTCAAGCTCTTCAAGCAGCAGTAGCTCTAGTTCTTCAAGCTCAAGCAGTAGTTCAAGCTCTTCAAGCTCTTCAAGCAGCAGTAGCTCAAGCTCATCTAGTTCTTCTTCCTCGAGTTCGAGCTCCTCCAGCTCCTCGAGCAGCAGCAGCTCCAGCTCTTCAAGTTCTTCTAGCAGCAGTAGTTCTAGCTCATCAAGTTCTTCAAGCAGCAGTAGCTCAAGCTCTTCAAGTTCTTCAAGCAGCTCAAGCAGCAGTTCAAGCAGCAGCTCAAGCTCTAGTTCTTCCAGCAGCTCTAGCTCATCAAGTTCTTCTAGCAGCAGTAGCTCTAGCTCTAGCTCAAGCAGTAGCTCAAGCTCTTCAAGTTCTTCAAGCAGCTCAAGCAGCAGTTCAAGCAGCAGCTCAAGCTCTTCAAGTTCTTCTAGCAGCAGTAGCTCAAGCTCATCTAGTTCTTCTTCCTCGAGTTCGAGCTCCTCCAGCTCCTCGAGCAGCAGTAGTTCTAGCTCTTCAAGCTCTTCAAGCTCTTCAAGCAGCTCAAGCTCTTCAAGCAGTAGCTCTAGCTCTTCAAGCAGCTCAAGCTCAAGCAGTAGTTCAAGCTCTTCAAGCAGCTCTAGCTCATCAAGCTCATCTAGTTCTTCTTCCTCGAGTTCGAGCTCCTCCAGCTCCTCGAGCAGCAGTAGTTCTAGCTCTTCAAGCAGCTCTAGTTCTTCAAGCAGCTCAAGCTCATCAAGCTCTTCTAGCAGCTCAAGCTCTTCAAGCTCTTCAAGCAGCAGCAGCTCAAGCTCAAGCAGTAGTTCAAGCTCTTCAAGCAGCTCAAGCTCATCAAGCTCATCTAGTTCTTCTTCCTCGAGTTCGAGCTCCTCCAGCTCCTCGAGCAGCAGTAGCTCTAGTTCTTCAAGCAGCTCTAGTTCTTCAAGCAGCTCAAGCTCATCAAGCTCTTCAAGCAGCAGTAGCTCAAGCAGTAGTTCAAGCTCTTCAAGCAGCTCAAGCAGTAGCTCTAGCTCTTCAAGCAGCTCAAGCTCAAGCAGTAGTTCAAGCTCTTCAAGCAGCTCTAGCTCATCAAGCTCTTCAAGCTCTTCAAGCAGCTCAAGCTCAAGCAGTAGCTCTAGTTCTTCAAGCAGCTCTAGCTCATCAAGCTCTTCAAGCAGCAGTAGCTCTAGTTCTTCAAGCTCAAGCAGTAGCTCTAGTTCTTCAAGCAGCTCTAGTTCTTCAAGCAGCTCAAGCTCATCAAGCTCTTCTAGCAGCTCAAGCTCTTCAAGCTCTTCAAGCAGCAGCAGCTCAAGCTCAAGCAGTAGTTCAAGCTCTTCTAGCAGCTCAAGCTCTTCAAGCTCTTCAAGCAGCTCAAGCAGTAGCTCTAGTTC
>Ga0118677_10002342_pt1 | contig 26484 bp, 21 predicted proteins | sample AliMusrvi5mmetaG_FD_86154 | JGI IMG/M metagenome (GOLD analysis project Ga0118677, IMG submission 86154) | reverse complement strand
ATTCGATGCTGGACCGAATAACAGGGATTGTCAATCTTTGGTATTTTCGCTAAGTGAGGCTGAAGCCCGATGTCGAGGCACGAAGCATGAAGCGGGAACTGGAAGCGGCTCATTCAGATTTGTGGTATCCCACCCTTGCGACAAGAACAAAGACGTCGCAAGGATGGGGCACCCGGCCACGAACATAACTACAATATTGTCGTGCCGCCTGCATGATTCCCCTCCCGGCTGCGGCACGAAAGGAGAGGTAACCTCATGAAAGCGCGAGTTGTTACATATACGTTAGAGACGTTGCCTTCGCTTACCGAGGGGCAACGGGCCAACCTGAGGGCACTGAGCGCGCACCCTGACCACGGATTCGATTCTGTTGCTCCCAAAAAGGCTCCGAACGGGGAATGGGAGAAGGCTGAACTGAGGGATTTTTACCGTCCGCTCAAGCGCCAGATTACGACTCGCGTGGATGCGGATGTGTTGGAGTGGTTGAAGTCACAGGGGAAGGGGCACCAATCGCGGATCAATGCGATTCTGCGACGGGAGATGCAGGCGGCGCTGAGGGCGGGCGCGAAGTAAGTTGTGGATGTATGACTCAAAGGCGGGGGCCCTGGTTTTCATGCGGTGAACTGGAAAGGGCCAATTGGGATTTGTGGTCTCCCGCCCTTGCGACAAGAACAAAGACGTCGCAAGGATGGGGCACCCGGCATTCGCGGGAAACGAATAGCTGGCGTCCGTGGCTACGCGGTAGCCGCGTCGGCTACCGAACGCAACCCGCGCGCTTCGATTTCGAATTCGCGGATCTTGTACTTCTGTACCTTCCCGCTCGCGGTCATCGGGAACGAGTCGACGAAGCGGACGAAGCGAGGCGTCTTGTGGCGGGCCATCCGGGTGCGGACGTACTCCTGGATCGACTCCTCGGTGGCGGTCGACCCGTCCTTGAGGACGATGCAGGCGAGCACCTCTTCCCCATACTTGCGGCTGGGGACGCCCACGACCTGGACATCCTTGACGTCCGGGCACGTGTAGAGCAGTTCCTCGATCTCCTTCGGGTAGAGGTTCTCGCCTCCCCGGATGATCATGTCCTTGATGCGGCCGGTAATCTTGTAGTACCCGCGGTCGTCGCGCACGGAAAGGTCGCCCGTGTGCAGCCAGCCGTCGGCGTCGATCGCCGCCGCCGTCGCCTCGGGCATCTTGTAGTATCCCTTCATGATGTTGTATCCGCGGACGACGAACTCGCCGGTGCATCCGAACGGGACCTCCTCGTTGGTCGCGGGGTCGACGATGCGGCACTCGATGCCCGGCAGCGCGCGGCCGACGGTCGCGACGCGGTCCTCCAGCGCCTCGTCCGTGCGGGTCTGGGTGCAGACCGGCGAGGATTCCGTCTGCCCGAACGCGATCGTGATCTCGGAGACGTGCATGCGGGTCACCACCTGCTTCATCACCTCGACGGGGCATGGGGAGCCGGCCATGATGCCGGTGCGCAGCGTCGACAGGTCGAACTTCGCGAAGTCCGGGTGGTCGAGCACGGCGATGAACATCGTCGGGACGCCGTTCATGCCCGTACATCGTTCGGCCTGGATCGCCTGGAGGCACTTCGAGGGCTGGAAGTAGTCGAGAGGGACCATCGTCGAGGCATGCGTCACGCAGGCGAGGATCGAAAGCACGAGCCCGAAGCAGTGGAAGAACGGCACGGGGATCAGCAGCCGGTCCGCCGTCGACAGCCGCATGCAGTCGCCGATCTGGAGTCCGTTGTTGACGATGTTGAAGTGGGTCAGCATGACGCCCTTCGGGAAGCCGGTCGTGCCCGACGTGTACTGCATGTTGATCACGTCGTGCGGCGAGAGGGACGCGCCGATGCGCTCGACCTCGCACGGGTCGACGGAGTCCCCCAGCGCGACAAGGTCCTTCCAGGAGAAGGTGCCGGCGTGAGGGACGGGGTCGATGCAGACCACGCGGCGCAGCAGCGGAAGCCGGACGCTCTCGAGCCGGCCGGGGGCGCAGCGCGCGAGTTCGGGACAGACCTCGTCGAGGATCCCGACGTAGTCGGAGTCCTTGTACCCCTGGATCAGGACCAGCGTCGTGGAATCGGACTGGCGCAGCAGGTATTCGAATTCGAAGACCTTGTAGCTGGTGTTGACGGTCACGAGGATCACCCCGATCCGAGCCGTCGCGAAGAGCAGAATCAGCCATTCGGGACGGTTGGTCGCCCAGACGGCGACGTGGTCGCCCTTCTTTACGCCGATCGCGAGCAGTCCGCGCGCCACGGCGTCGACGTCGGACAGGAATTCGCGATAGGTTCTGTGGTAGGGCGGCTCCATGTAGGCGACCGCGGGCTGGTCGGGGTGGCGCGCGGCGACGTCGGCGAGCAGTCCGCCGACCGTCGTCTCGAGATGGACCGGGGCGACGCCGGCTTCCGTGGCGGCCGGAGCGACCGGGGCGACGATCTCCGCGCCTTCCGCGAGGAACCGCTTCATGTACTCGGCGAAATGCGGGAAGACGACGGCGGCGTCCTCGAGGTCGCGGCTCCAGCGCTTCACCCATTCGAGCGAGACGAATCCGTCGTAGCCGCGCCGCCGGAGCAGCGTGAGGGCCTGCGCGACCGGGACGTCGCCGTAGCCGGTCATCCGGTACTTCAGCTGGCCGTTCTCCATCACGGAGTCCTTGACGTGTACATAGCGGATCGTGTCGCCGAGCTGTTCCAGCGTGGTTTCCGGAGACTCGCCGAAGTACCGGTACGGGTGGTGGACGTCCCAGAGGACACCGACCGATGGGGAGCCGACGCGGTCGACCAGCGCGCGCAGCCGGCGGGTATCGGCGTATGCGCCGTTGGTCTCGACCAGAAGGACGACGCCGCGCAGGGATGCGTGAGCGGCCAGGGCGACGAGGCCTCGTTCGACGGCTCGGTCGTCCACGGCGCGGTCGGGAGCCGGATTCCGGTCCGCGAGGATTCGGACGTAGCGGGCTCCGACGGCGGCGGCGAGGTCGATCGACTCGAAGCCTTCCTCGAGCGCGCTCCGGTCCTCCAGGCCTTCGCAGACGCAACAGGAGGAGGTGATGCAGGAAAGGGAGACGCCGAGGGCGGAGAGGCGCCGCAGGGTGGCCTCGCGCTCGGACGGGCGGAACGGGGCGGCCCTGGCGGCGGAAATCTCCTGTCCAACCCCGCGGACTTCGATGCCGTCGAATCCGAGGTCCTTGGCCATCGAAACGATTTCGTCCCAGGACCAGTCCGGACAGCCAAGCGTCGAGAATGCGGTCTTCATGTCGTTCCTCCTCGGACGTTCCTGCATGGCGGCGGATCTTCAGGTGGCCGAGCCCTGCTCCGGGGAGCACAGGGCGGCGCCGATGGCGGTCGCGTATTCCGCATCGGGTGGTATCAGGAAGCGGGTGTCGCAGAGTTCGGCGCGGCCCTCGAAGATCGGGCGGGACTGCGGCACGATCGTGAGGTTCCCCGTGAGGACGACCTGCAGCGGGTTGCGGTCACGGGAGACCATGGCGGCCATCACGCCGATCGTCTGGAAGACGAGGTTCAGGATGCCGAGTGCGACGTCCTCGCGGCTCGCACCGTCGGAGATCCGTCCGAAGTTGGAGGCCGTCGAAGTCGGGGGCAGTCCGGGGATCTCGTTCTCCGTGATGTCGCCGATCATGAGGTCCACGTGGGACAGGTCCCCGGACGCCGCGAGCTCGACGAGGAGGTCGAAGTCGCGGACGTTGAGCATGCGGTTGGCGAGTCCGAGCAGCGTGCCGCCACCGACGCCCGTGCCGCCCAGGTGCCGGATTCCCTTCTCGTCCGCCTTGACGAAGGCCGTGCCGGTTCCCATGCTCACGACGACGGCCTCCTGGAGACCCGAGAGCCGGAGCCCCCCGAGCCCGATCGCGAGGAACTCGGGTACGCGGATCGTGCGGACGCCGAGGAGGTCCCCCTTCAGGAAGGAGGCGCCGACGCCGGTCGCCATGATTCTCTCGATCCGCCCCAGTTCCAGGTGGTTGACGCTGAGGAACTTGCCCAGCGCGCCGAACGCGGAAGCGACGGGGTCCGTCGCCTTGACGAGGAGTGGAGCGACGACGTCTCCGTCGCGCAGACCGACGATCTTGGTCGTGCTGCCACCGATATCGAGTCCGATCACCATGCCCATGGAGAATCCTTCCTGCCCGGCCGGCTCACGTCAGACCAGCATGTTTCCGGCGTCCGCGATCCGGTATCCGATCCGCGTGACGAACCGTCCGATTCCGCCCTGGAGCCGCGCGAGCGAAACCAGGGGAACCCGAGAGACCTTCCGGTAGATTGCGGGGCGCGTCCTCCTGATCCAGTCGAAGAGGCCGGCCTTCTTCCGCTCCTTGTCGTCGCGGTCGCTCAAGGTGAGCGTCCCCAGGGTCACGACGAGGAACGCCGCCAGGACACCGTCTAGGTACCGTCGCTGGGAACGGACGGCATCGCGAGGGACGCGGTCCATCTCGGCGACCAGGGCGCGGCTGACGCGCATGCGGTCGTCCGTGTGCTTCAGGGCGAAGGACGTCGACACGGATTGGCCGGGCCGCCCGAGGTGGTATACGTAGAGGGGGAACGGAAGGTGGTAGAACCGCTTCGCATGGGCGAGCGGCACGAAAGTGTACAGCGCGTCGACATAATACGTCTTGTGGGGCAGGTGGAGGTGCGAATCGTCGAGGTGCGCGCGCCGGAAGACCAGTGAATGCATCGAGAGGGTCTCGCTGAAGACGAACCTGCCGACGTCCTTCCACCCGAAGGTGCGGTTCGAGGGAATGGCGTGACGGAACCCGCAGTACCGGCGCTTCCCCGTCGATTCGTCCTCGTAGGCCCGCTCGAGCACCAGCGCGTCGATCTCCAGGCCCCGGTCGGTCATCCAGCGGAGGAAGGCCGCGACCTTGCGGAGGGCCCCGGGGAGGACTTCGTCGTCGCTGTCCACGACGAGGAAATAGACGCCTTTCGCGGACTGCCGGGCGTAGTCGACGGCCGAGCCGTGCCCGCCGTTCACCTTCGAAAGGACCTTCAGGCCGGGATGCCGCGTCTCGTATCGAAGAGCGACTTCGGCGGAGCCGTCGGTGGATCCGTCGTCGACGACCAGGATTTCGAGGTCCTCCCTCGGGTACGGTCCGTCGTCGTGGACCAGGGAGTCCAGGCAACGGGAAACGCACCCCTTCATGTTATAGAGGGGTACTCCGACGCTGAGGATGGGGCACTGGGGCGAAGACACCATTCGACGACCTCCGGGTCAGATGATTATATCATAGGAAATGAAAAGGACGGAGCCCGGAATGCGGGCTCCGTCGTGTCTTCGAATGGGCCGTGCGGGCGGTTCGGCGGGTCGTCGTCGTTGTCAGTAGGAGGAAGGGATCCCCTGGGCCCGCACGTATTCGGTCGCGTCGGGCGCATTGTCATCGACGAGCGCGGTGCTGCGGGGTACGGCGACGAAGATCGTGGGCGACACCTTGTGGACCTGTCCGTCGATCGCGTAGGTCGCTCCGGTGATGAAGTCGATGACGCGCTGGGCGACCTTCTGGTCGACCTTCTCGAAATTGCAGATCACGGTCCGACCGGAGCGGAGGTGGTTGCAGGCCTCCTGGGCCGTGTCGATCGCTCCGGGCTGCATGATCACGACCTGCGGCCCCACGGCGGTGCGCATGTCGACGACCTTCGGCTGGCGGCGGAACAGTCCGCTCTTCTCGCGTCCCGACTCGTTCGGCACGGAAATCTCGGCGGCGGGTTCGAACCCCTCGTCGTAGCTGGTCTCTTCGTCTTCGTACGGATCCTGCGAATCCCATCCGGTGACTTTGCTGAAGATCCGGTTGATGAACTCGGCCATTGCAAATCCTCCTTCGGAACGAACCGTCCCATGTGTGATTATAGGAGGGCCAGACCCCGGAAACAACGCTTCGGGGAAGATGTAAGGCACATGTAACCGCTTGGAAACAGTGCGGTTCAGGCTTTGGGAGAGCGACCTCCGAAGATCGCGGTGCCGATCCGGACGTGCGTCGCTCCGCAGGCGATCGCGACCCGGTAGTCCGAGCTCATGCCCATCGACAGGACATCGAAGCCCGAAGCGTCAAGCGGCGGGAGGCCGGCACGGATGCGGGACGCGAGGTCGGCCAGGCCTTCGAACACGGGGCGGACGGTCTCCGGATCCTCGACGGGCGGCGCCATGGTCATCAGTCCGCGCAGCCGGACGCCCGGCATCGCGAGCCCTGCCGCGACGGCGCGCGCGGTCTCCGACACCTCGAAGCCGTGCTTGGTCTCCTCCCTCGACACGTTGACCTGGAGCAGCACGTCGGTGACGAGACCGCGCGCCAGGCTTCGACCGGAGATCTCCGCGAGCAGGTCCAGGGAATCGACCGAATGGATCATGGCGACGCGACCCACGACATACTTGACCTTGTTCTTCTGCAGGGTCCCGATCAGGTGCCACGAAGCGGAAAGGCCGGCCGCGCGGAACGCGTCCTCCTTGGCGACGAGCTCCTGGACCCGGTTCTCGCCGAGATCTCCGGCCCCGGCGCGGAACGCCTCCATCGCGTCCTCGGCGGGGAACGTCTTCGTGACCGCGACCAGCGTGACGGATTCCGGCGCCCGTCCGCAGGAGACAGCCGCATCATCGATCCGCGCACGGACGCTCCGCAGTCTCTCCGCGATGACGGACGTTCCTTCTGCCGGATTCATCCGATGAACTCCCCTTCCACGATGGAGGTGGGGTCCACGACCAGGATGCCGTAGGCCGAGATCGGGTAGGCCGCATCCGGAAGCGATTCGACGATCGCCTCGTCGCGGTCCGCCGCGAGCACCCGCATGTCGGCGAGACGAACGTAGCCGTCCTTGACCACCTTCAGGACCGCCGTCTTCTTCTCCCTGTCATAGGAAACGAACGAGGAGACCGAGACCTTCAGCCCTTCGTCCGTGCGGACGACCAGCAGGACGTCCTCGGTCCTGCGATCCGCGAACCGCTCGACGAGCAGATCCGTCCGCAGAACCAGGAGCACGCCGGACTCCGTGTTCTCGGAGCGCACCACGCGCGCCTCGATCGGTTCGGCCAGGTCCGAAGGGAATCGGACGGTCTGCATCTTCTCCTGGATGAAGGAGGAGGCGTCGACGCCCTGCACGACCATCGCGAAGTACTGGTACGGACCCTCGATCGTTTTCAGGACCGGTACGCCGGCCGCCACTTCCTTCGACCCATCCACGCGCTTCGGAACCGTGGAGAGCCTGGAAAGGATGTCGGCCGCCGTGATGGCGGTCACGCAGTCGAGCGGAAGCGCCGCTTCCAGTCCGTCCGTCTCGTAGGCGACGATTCCGGGTCTGGACGCGAACAGCGAGGTGGAGGCCAGCCCGAGGGCCTGCTCCAGCGAGGTCTTCTTCGCCAGGAGCTGGTCGAGGCGGGCGTCCTGGAAATCGACCGTCGACAGGTCGGCGTCGCGTCGGTCGATCAGGATTCCGATCGACGAGGAGATACGGGAGACGCCCGTCAGGTCCGAGCGGTCGGCCAGCCGCCGGATCCGCTCGGCGAGGACCGCGAGGTTCTGGTCGGCTTCATCGAAGATCGCCCGCGCGGCGGTCCCCTTCCCCCGAAGCATGAGATCCCGCTGCAGGTCGGCGATCTGCTGGGCCAGGTCGTTCAAGTCGGAGAGCGTCGAAAGGCCGTTCTTCGGGGTGAGATAGGCGAGCAGGCCGCCGGTGGCGACGCGCGAACCCTCCGACGTCATAGGGCGGAGCGTTCCCGTCGCGTTCGCGTTGTACACCGTCTCGTCGCGGACCAGAAGGGCCTTGGCGGAATAGGTGCGCTCGAGGGTGCCTACCTTCAGGAAGGCGAGTTGCGGGCGGGCTGTCGCCCCCTGCGCGAACGTCATCGCGACGAAGACGCCCGTGCCCAGCACGAGGAGGACGGAGAGCAGGACCACGACGGCCCTCATGCGCGCCTTCTTCGCCGCGATGCGTTTGAGCGCCTCGTCCACGGGAGGCCTGCGACCGGACGGAGGAGGAGTGCCGCGGCGGACGGGCGAGGCCGCGCGGGTTGCAGGCGGAGTGCGGGTCGGTTCCCTGGGACCGGCGTTGCGCATGGTGCCTCCTCTACGCGGATACGGCGAGCATCGCCGCCGCCTTGACCTGTTCGTAGACCAGCCCGCCCTGCATGTGGGCACGATAGGGCGGCCTGACCGGCCCGTCCGCGGACAGCTCGAGCGACGCGCCCTGGATGAACGTGCCGGCCGCCATGACGACCGGGTCCGCGTATCCGGGCATCGCCCAGGGTTCGGGCGAGACGAACGAGTCGACGGGGGACATGGCCTGCACGGCTCGGCAGAACCTCACGAGTCGCGCCTCGTCGCCGAGCACGAGGGTCTGGACGATGTCGCCGCGCGGGTCGAACGGGCCCGGGTCCGCCGACAGACCGGAATCCTCGAAGAAGGCGGCCGTGAAGACGGCCCCCTTGAGGCATTCCGCGACGGCGTGCGGAGCCAGGAAGAGGCCCTGCGTCATGAGACGCGACAGGCCCAGCGTCGGGCCGACGTGGGCGCCGAGACCCGGGGCGGTGAGGCGCGCGGCCGCCTGCTCGACGAGGTCCTTCCGTCCCGCGACGTATCCGCCGGTCGGACAGATCCCGCCTCCCGGATTCTTGATCAGGGATCCCGCCATCAGATCGGCGCCGACCGCGCCGGGTTCCTCGCCTTCGGCGAATTCCCCGTAGCAGTTGTCCACGAAGACGACGGCGTCGCTCCCGCCCGCCCGGAGCCGTGCGACGAGCGCTCCGATCTCCTCGTTTCGCAGGGACCTGCGGTCCGAATACCCGCGCGATTTCTGGACGTAGATCATGCGAGGACGGTCCGACGCGGCGCGTTCGACGCCGTCGAGGTCGATTCCGCCTTCCGGCAGGAGCTCGAGCCTGCGGAACCGCACGCCGAAATCGGCGAGCGACCCGGCCGTCGCGCCTTCCGATGGACCGATCACGGAGTCGAGGGTGTCGTAGGGCTTCCCCGTGACGGACAAGAGCAGGTCCCCGGGGCGCAGAACGCCGAACAGTCCGAGAGTGATCGCCTGGGTGCCGGCCGTGATCTGGGGACGGACGAGGGCCGCCTCGGTGCCGAACACTTCGGCGTAGGCGGCCTCGAGGGCGTCGCGCGAACGGTCGTCGTAGCCATAGCCGGTGCTCCCTCCGAAGGAGCTCTCGCTGATCCGGGCGTTCCGCATCGCCTGCAGGACGCGCAGCTGGTTGTGCTCGCGGACCGCCTCGATCCGCTCGAAGACGGCCCGGACCCGCCGTTCGGAGCGTTCCGCGCGGTCGACCGTCTCGTCGGAGATGCCGAGGTTGCGGTAGTCCTCCCGGCTCATGCGGTCCTCCCCTTCTCGAACCCTGCGGCGAAGGCCGATTGGTTCATCGCCCTGAGTTTCTCGGGGAAGACGCGGTCGATCGCGGAAACGAAGGCTTCCTTAGGAAGACCGCTGCGAGCGGCGAAGACGCCGATCATGACGACATTCAGGGATTTCGGGCTTCCGTTGGCGGCGGCCAGGGCGGACCCGTCCAGCGCGATCACCTTCGCGCGACCGGCTGCGGCGCGCTCGAGGAGGTCCGGAATCCCCTCCGGGTAGGTCGCGGCGCCGATCGAGACCGTCAGAGGCCGGATCATCAGCGCGTTGACGACGAGGGTGCCCCCCTGCACGAGCGAAGGCGCCCACCGGAGGCCCTCCAGCTGTTCGAAGGCGAGCAGGTAGTCGACTTCGCCTTCGTCGATCAGCGGCGGACCCACGGACGGCGACATGCGGACGTAGGTCACGACGCTGCCGCCGCGCTGGGACATGCCGTGGACTTCGGACACCTTCGCGTCGAGACCCAGCGTCAGCGCGACCTCGCCCAGGATGCGTCCCGCGACGAGCGTACCCTGTCCTCCGACGCCCGCGAGCAGGATATTGCAGGAAAGAAGTGAGGAGGTCATGACGTTGCATCCTCCTTCCGGATCGCGTCGAACTTGCAGAAGCGAGCGCAGAGCCCGCACCCGTTGCACATTTCCGGATCGATCACGACCGGACCGTCGTACCCGCCCGACATCGCGGGGCATATCGCCTTCAGGCAAGCACGGCACTTCGTGCAGGCGGAGGGTTCGACGCGGTACAGTACATCGTCCCTGCAGGCGTCGGGGAGCAGAGCGCACGGACTGCGGGCGATCAGGACGGAGGGTTCGGGCACCGCCATCTCCTCTCGCAGCGCGCGCTCCGTGGCGAACGTGTCGTTCGGGTCGACGACGCGGACTCTCCGGACGCCGAGGGCGCGGCAGAGGGCCTCGAGATCGACCGCTGGAGCGGCGTTGCCGTGGATGTCCTTGCCGGTGGAAGGATTCTGCTGGTGTCCGGTCATGCCGGTGATCGAATTGTCGAGGATCAGCACGGTCGAAGCGCCGCCATTGTAGACGGTGTTGAGGAGACCCGTCATGCCGGAGTGGAGGAACGTCGAGTCCCCGATCACGGCAATCGTCCTCGCCGCGAATTCCCGGCCCGCCGCCATGTCCATGCCATGGGCCATGCCGATCGAGGCGCCCATGCACACGCAGGTGTCCATCGCCTTCATAGGCGGCAGGGCACCCAGCGTATAACAGCCGATATCGCCGCAGACGACGGCCTTGACGCGCGCCAGTGCGAGGAAGACGCCCTTGTGGGGGCAACCCGCGCACAGGACCGGAGGGCGGACCGGAGCCTCCGGAAGCGAGCCGGGAGCGAACGCCGCCGGCTTCCGGTCGTCGTCGCCGAGCGCGCGGCGGAGGGTCGCGGCGGAATACTCGCCGATCCGGGGCAGCAGGCCCTTCCCTTCCAGCTCGATGCCCGCGGCCCGGAGTTCCGTCTCGAGGACGGGATCGAGCTCTTCCACGACGACGAGTCGGTCGACCGTGGCGGCGAAGCGCCGGACGAGACCGACCGGGACAGGCCAGACCATGCCGAGCTTGAGGATCGAGGCGTCCGGCAGCGCCTCCTCCGCATAGGAGAACCCGATTCCGGACGTCACCACGCCCAGGCGGGTCCCTTTGCGAATCCACCGGTGGAGTCCGGCCGACTCGGCTTCGTCCTCGCAGTACCGCGCCAGTTCCGCAATCCTCGATTCGAGGACGACGCGCCTCGCCTTGGCGTTGGACGGCATCATCACGTACTTGGCCGGATCGTGGACGAAGGCGCGGAGCGGCGCCTCGAGGCGCTCCCCAGTCTCGACGGCCGTCCTCGAGTGCGCGACGCGGGTGGTCAGGCGGACCAGCACGGGCGTGTCGAAACGTTCGGAGAGCTCGAACGCCCGGAGGACGAACGAGCGGCACTCCGCGCTGTCCGCGGGCTCGAGCATCGGGACGCGCGCGGCCACGGCGTACCTTCGGCTGTCCTGCTCGTTCTGGGAGCTGTGCATCCCTGGGTCGTCCGCGACCACGACGACGAGCCCCGCGCCGACGCCGGTGTAGGCGAGCGTGAAGAGGGGGTCGGCCGCGACATTGAGTCCGACGTGCTTCATCGCGCTCATCGAGCGGCCGCCTGCGACGGAGGCGCCAATCGCGACCTCCAGGGCGACCTTCTCGTTCGGCGCCCACTCGGTGTGGATTCCGGAATACCGGGCCGTGCTTTCGGTGATCTCGGTGCTGGGCGTCCCCGGATACGAGGACACCACGCGGACGCCCGCCTCGTAGGCTCCACGGGCGACCGCCTCGTTGCCGAGCATGATGCTGCGCATGTCGATCTCCTGTCCCGGCGGCTCAAAGGCGGCCATCCGCCCGCGCCCGGAAAATATTATACACCAGAGGCCGCTTCAAGTTGACACCCCGGGGGTCCATCGATATAATCAGAATGCCTTGGGAAACCCCGTCGCACAAGGCACTTGCGGTCGTGGCGGAACTGGCAGACGCGCACGTTTGAGGGGCGTGTGGGCAACCGTACGGGTTCGAGTCCCGTCGACCGCACCAGATGAAAAGGACCCGTCGGAAACGACGGGTCCTTTTCCATTTCGCGGATGGAATCCTTCACGGGGATACCTCCGCGAGCACGCCGTCGGGTCCCTCCAGCCGTGCCCGGCGCAGCGCGCGGTCGAACGTGCAGACGATCTCCGCCGGTCCCTCGCAGGGCGTTCCGAAGGCGTCCATGCCGTCCTTCAGGAACCGCCGGAAGACGAGCCGGTCCCCGACCGCCTCGAGCGTCTCGTAATGGCCCGTCCGCAGCACTGGGGTCGAGGCGCGCAGTCGGCCGAGCCGACGGAACGCCGCCAGCATGAGCGTGTCCTCGCGGCCCCACGGATACGTGCGGCGGTTGAACGGATCGCGGTGGCCCTCCATGCCCGCTTCGTCCCCATAGTAGATGCTGGGGGATCCCGGATAGGAGAACTGCAGTGCGGCTGCGACGCGGAGGCGCTCGCCGGCCAGGGTGCGCTGCGCGTCCGTGAGGCGGCTTCCCGCCTGCGCGGCGCGGTCGCCCGGCTCGTCGGCGCCCGCGAGCGCCGTGAGCGAGCGGACGACGTCGTGGCTGCCGAGCAGGGTCATCCCGCCATGGAAGCTCCCCGGAGGGTAGTTCTCGCGGATGGACTCGAGACGCCGGTCCATCGCAGGCGCGTCGAAATGGCCGGAGAGCCAGCCGAGCACGGCCTCACGGAACGGATAGCCCATGACGGCGTCGTGGGTCCTGCCGAGGAGGAAGTCGCGATAGGAGCCGTAGCTGACCTTCCGGCTCGCGTCCTCCCAGACCTCCCCCAGGACGTAGGCATCCGGGCGGCAGGACCGGACGGCCGCCCGCAGTTCGCGCAGGAACATGTCGGGCAGTTCGTCGGAGACGTCGAGCCGGAAGCCGGACGCCCCCTGCGCGAGCCAGTGGGACAGCACGCCCGTTTCCCCGAACAGGAACGCCTTGAACGACAGGTCGTTCTCATGGACCGCCGGGAGATTCTCGAAGCCCCACCAGCTGTCGTAGAGATAGCGTCCGTCCTCGGTCTTCCGGATTCCGTACCAGGAACGGTAGGGCGACCTGCCCTTCCCTTCGGCCTCCTGGTAGGCGCCGACGCCCTCGTAGTGCCCGTATCGGTTGAAATAGCGACTGTCGTCGCCCGTGTGGCTGAAGACGCCGTCGAGCAGGATCCGGATGCCCTTCTCCCCCGCATCCCGGCAGAGCGACCGGAAGCCGGCCTCGTCGCCGAGCACGGGGTCGATCCTGAGGTAGTCGCCGGTGTCGTACCGGTGGTTCGAACGGCTCTCGAAGACGGGATTCAGATAGAGGACTTCGACGCCGAGGTCGACGAGCCGGTCGAGATGCTCGCGGATGCCCTCGAGCGTTCCTCCGAAGAAGTCCGACGCCGTGTAGCCGAGCCCGGGAAGCCCGAGATAGTCGACGTCCTCGTCCCAGCGTTCATGGAAAATCCGGCCCGGGTCGCTGCGGCACGACTTCGCGCGTTCGAGGGAGAAATTCCGTCCCCGGGCGAACCGGTCCGGGAAGATCTGGTACATCACCGCGCCCCGGACCCACGATGGGACGAGGAAGGTCGGTTCATAGACGGTGACCTGGAACGGCAGCCGGTCGGAGGAGGACTCCGCCGAGAATTCCGGCGGCAGGGCGCTGATCCGCCCTTCGCCGCCGAGCCGGTCCTGCGGACCGATCAGGAAGAAGGCGCCGGCCGCCTCGGCGTGTGGACTTTCAGGTCGGATCTCGAACCAGTAGAAGAGCAGGCAGGGTTCCCCCGGCATGCGGAGGGTCGTCGTGAACCGGACGGCGCCCGCGGACGCCACCGGGTCGGCGCGCTGGACGCTCTGGACGAACCGTTCGAGGCCGTAGACGTAATGAACGCGCACCTCGACCCCGGAGGCGTCGAGATGCTCATCACGTTCGAGTTCGCAGGCGAGGACGACGGAGGAGCCACAGGGTACGGCGCCGAAGGGGGTGCGGTACCGGAGGTCCCGCGTGTCGTGGCGGATCCTCATCTATCGGGCCTCTTCGGAGTCCTGCGGGGTCCGAGCAGCGTTTCGTAGAGTTCGGCGTAGCGCTCGGCCGAGCGGCGGAACGAGAAGTCCTGGGACATGGCCTGCAGCACCAGGCGCGAGAAGGCCTCCGGGTTCTTCTTCCGGAGCTGGACCGCGAGATGCACCACGTCGAGCAGCTCGCACGCGAAGGGATTCCGGAAGTAGAAGCCGGTGCCTTCGCCGGTGAATTCATTGTAGGACGTCACGGTGTCGCGGAGGCCGCCGGTCTCGCGGACGACGGGCAGCGTGCCGTACCGCATCGAAATCATCTGCGAGAGGCCGCACGGCTCGAAGCGGGACGGCATCAGGAAGAGGTCGGCGCCGGCGTAGATCCGGTGCGCGAGTCCTTCGTCGAAGGCATTGACGAAGGCGACGCGGCCGGGGTGTCGTTCGACGGCCTGGCGCAGGGCGGCCTCGTAGCCGGGGTCGCCGCTGCCGAGCACGGCCAGCTGGACGCCTTCCGCGACCAGAAGGTCGAGCACCTCGAGGACGAGGTCGACGCCCTTCTGCGAATAGAGCCTCGTCACCATGCCGGCCACGGTAGAGGCGTCCTCCTTCAGGCCCATCTCCTTGCGGAGGGCCTTGCGGTTGGCCGTCTTGCCGGGGAGGACGTCGGAGACGCCGTACTTCACCGCCAGATAGGGGTCGGTGGAGGGGTCGTACGAGACCGTGTCGATGCCGTTGAGTACCCCCGACACGACCGAGGCGCGGGAACGGAGCAGGTCGTCCATGCCCTCGCCGAACTCCGGCGTCATGATCTCCGCCGCGTACGAGGGACTGACCGTCGTGATCGCGTCCGAATACCGGACCGCGGCCTTCAGGGGATTCGTCGCGGGACCGGAGAGGACGCCCTCGTCCGTGAGATAGCGGGCGGGGATGTCGAACAGGTCGGTGCCCAGGTCCTTCGCGTGCAGCCCCTGGTACATGAGATTGTGGATCGTGAAGACCGTCCGCAGGTCGAGGTGGTACCCCTTCGGACGGAACTGCGACTCGAGGAGGAAAGGTACCATGGCGGCCTGCCAGTCGTTGCAGTGGAGGACGTCGGGCAGGAAGTTCATCGGGTCGCCGAGCGCGTCGAGGACGGCGCGCTGATAGAAGGCGTAGCGCTCGATGTCGAACCCGTATTCGACGTATACGCGGTCGTGTCCGAAGTAGTACTCGTTGTCGACGAAGTAGATCGGCACGCCATCGTGGTTCATCACGTAGAGGCCGCTGTACTGGGAGCGCCAGCCGAGACGGACCGTGCGTTCGTCGAGCAGGGTCATCCGGTCGATGAAGCGGCGCTTGATCGGGGCGTAGAGCGGAAGGATCACGCGCGCGTCGATCCCGATCCCGCGGAGCGCGCCCGGAAGGGTGCCGATCACGTCCGCGAGACCGCCGACCTTCGCGAAGGGGGCCATCTCGGAGGAGAGGAAGAGGACCCTGGTTCGGCTCATACGACGGCTCCCTTGCCGATGACCACGGGATAGGCGGCCTGACCGACCAGCTTGACGCCGGGCCGCAGGAAGCAGTTCTTGTCGAGGATCACGTTCTCGAGCTCGCACCCCTCGGAGATGTAGGAGTCCTGCATGATGATGCAGCTCTTGACGCTGGTCTTCGCCCCGATCGTCACGGCGCGGAAGATCATGCTGTCCTCGACGTGCCCATACACGCGGCAGCCGTCGGAGATCATGCTGTTAGAGACGTCGCAGCCGCAACAGTAGTGCGAAGGCGCCTCGTCCTTGACCTTCGTGTAGACCGGGAGGTCCGACCAGAAGAGCGACTTGCGGACGGACTTGTCGAGCACCTTCATCGTCGCGGAGAAGTAGCTCTCGACGGAGTGGATCTTGAGGCAGACGCCCTCGAAGGGGTAGGCCAGGATGCGCAGGTGCGTGTGGCGACGCATGATCTGGTCCATGGAGAACTCGTTCTCTCCGCGGGCGATCGAGTCGGACAGCAGCTCGATCAGGAGCTGGCGCCGCAGCACGATCACCCCGAGGGAGTATTTCGCTCCCGCGCGGCTTTCGGGTCCGATCAGGATCTCCTTGACCCAGTTCCCCTTGTCCGTCTTGAGCACGGTGGTCGTCCGGGCGGTCTCCGGGCCATCCTGGTTGAACAGGATCGAGATGTCGGCGCCTGCCTCGACGTGCTTCTTGTAGAAGTCGTCGAAGGTCGTCGTGAAGACGTTGTTCGCACCGCTGAGGATCACGTGCGTCCAGTGGCTCGTGCGGAGCAGGTCGAGGACGGCGGTCATGTCGCCGATGTCGCCGCCGCTCGAGAGGCTGTCGCTCAGGACATTCGGAGGCAGGATGAAGAGGCCCTTGTCCTTGCGGCTCAGGTCCCACGCCTTGCCGGATCCGAGGTGGTCCATCAGGGAGCGGTACTTGTTGAACGTGACGACGCCGACGCTCGAGATGCCGGAATTGACGAGGTTCGAGAGCATGAAATCGATCAGCCGGTACCGGCCGGCGAACGGGAGGGCGGCGAGCGCGCGCTTCTGCGTCAGCTCGCCGAGGCTGAGCTTGCGGTTCTCGGCGAGGATGAGACCCATCGCATCGATGAACATGTGTGCCTCCTTATCGGACCTGGGTCCTGCGTTCGATGACGTTGTCACCGACGATGTCGTCCCGATATTCCACCATGCAGTTCCCGGGGACCTCCGCCCCCTCGCGGATCCGGACGCCGCGCTCGACGACCGTGATGTCGTCCGAGCAGATGCGGCTGAGATAGGGGCTGGAACCGACCGACGAGTAGCCGATCCGGGCGCCGCGGGAGATCACGGCGTTCGAACCGATGATCGCCTTCTTGACGTAGGCGCCCGCCTCGATGACGACGCCGGGCATCAGGACGGAGTCCTTGACGATCGCGCCGGCCTCGACGACGACGCTGTGGAAGAGGACGGAGTGGTCGACGTCGCCCTCGACGATGCATCCGTCGGTGAGACAGCTGTTCTGCAGGGTCGCGCCCTTCGCGATGTAGTGGGCGGGCTTGACCGGATTGCGGCTGTAGATGCGCCAGGAGCGGTCGTAGAGGTTCAGGTCGTCCGGGCAGTCGAGAATGTCCATGTTGGCCTGCCAGAGGCTCTCGACGGTCCCCACGTCCTTCCAGTACCCGCTGAAGCGGTAGGACTGCAGGTTCGCGCCTTCCGAAAGAAGACGCGGGATCACGTCCTTGCCGAAGTCGTTCGTGGACTTCTCGTCGGCCTCGTCCGCGACCAGCGCCGCCTTGAGGACGTCCCAGCTGAAGATGTAGATTCCCATCGAGGCCAGGTTGCTCTTCGCCTTGGCGGGCTTCTCGGCGAACTCGACGATGCGGCCGTCGGCGTCGGCCTCCATGATGCCGAACCTCGACGTCTCCTCCCACGGGACCTCGATCACGGCGATCGTGGCGTCCGCGTTCTTGTCCATGTGGGCGCGCAGCATCTTGGCGTAGTCCATCTTGTAGATGTGGTCGCCGGAGAGGACGAGGAGGTTCTTCGGCTCGTAGCTGTCGATGAACTCCGCGTTCTGGTGGATCGCGTTCGCCGTGCCCTTGTACCAGTCGCTGCGGCTGGACTTCTGGTAGGGCGGCAGGATGAAGGCTCCGCCGTCGTTGCGGTCCAGGTCCCAGGGCTGGCCGTTGCCGATATAGGTGTTGAGGACGAGCGGCTGGTACTGGGTCAGGACGCCGACCGTCCCGATGCCGGAGTTCGAGCAGTTGCTCAGGGTGAAGTCGATGATCCGATAGCGGCCGCCGAACGGGACGGCCGGCTTGGCCAGGTGCTTGGTCAGCGCCCCGAGGCGGCTGCCCTGTCCCCCGGCGAGAATCATCGCGATGACGTCTCTTCTTGCCATGCGGTACCTCCTTGTTTCTGACGTATCAGTTCCTGGCGTCCGGAACCGTCGGCGCACCCTCGGCGCGACGGATCAGGATGCCGGACAGGGGTGGAAGCGTGCAGTCGATGCTGAAGGGCTGTCCGCCGGCGGGGACCGGCTCGGCCTCGTAGGACTGGGATGGGCGGCGGTTCCCGAGATAGTCGCTTCCACCGTAGAGGGAGGCGTCGGAGTCGAGGACCACGCGGTACGTACCGCCGGTCGGCACTCCGATCCGATAGGAATCGAACGGCCCGGTGAGGAGGTTGAGGGCGGCGACGGTGACGTCCGAGGGGTCCCTCCCCTTGCGGAGGAAGGCGACGACCGAATGTTCCGCGTCATTGACGGACAGCCAGGAGAACCCCTCCCAGGAATCGTCGACCTCGTGGAGCGAAGGCTCGTGACGATAGACGAGGTTCAGGTCCCGGACGAAGCGCTGGATTCCCGAATGGATCGGGTACGCGAGCAGGAACCACTCGAGGGACTCGTAGAAGCGCCATTCGATGAACTGCCCGAACTCCGCGCCCATGAAGAGCAGCTTGGCGCCCGGGTGCGCGTACATGGCGACGTACATCGCCCGCAGCGCGGCGGCCTTCTGCCAGTTGTCGCCCGGCATGCGGCCGATCAGCGAATGCTTTCCGTGCACGACCTCGTCGTGGGAGAGCGGCAGGATGAACTTCTCGGAGAATGCGTAGACCATCGAGAACGTCAGCTGGTCGTGGTGCCAGCGCCGGTGTGCATAGTCCCGGGCGTGGTAGTCGAGCGAGTCGTGCATCCAGCCCATGTTCCATTTGTGCGTGAATCCGAGGCCGCCGCACTCCGTGGGGTGCGTCACCTTCGGCCAGGCCGTCGACTCCTCGGCGATCCGCAGCACGCCCGGGAATCGCTCCGCCATGACGCGGTTGAATTCCTGCAGGAACGACACGGCCTCGAGGTTCTCGACGCCGCCGTACTGGTTCGGGGAGAATTCGGTCCGCCCGTAGTTGCGGTAGAGCATGCTCGACACCGCGTCGACGCGGAGCCCGTCGGCGTGGAACACGTCCATCCAGAACACGGCGCTCGAAAGGAGGAAGGAGCGGACCTCTGCGCGGCCGAAGTCGAAGACCAGCGTCCCCCACTCCTTGTGCTCGCCGAGCCGCGGGTCCTCGTATTCGTAGGTGCACGAGCCGTCGAACCGGGCGAGACCGTGGGCGTCGCGCGGGAAGTGTCCCGGCACCCAGTCGAGGATCACGCCGATTCCGAGCGAGTGCAGGTGGTCCACGAAATAGCGGAAGTCGTCGGGAGTACCAAAGCGGCTCGTGGCGCTGAAGAAGCCGGTCACCTGGTATCCCCAGGAATCGTCGAGGGGGTGTTCCATCACGGGCATCAGCTCGACGTGCGTGAACCCCATCCCGGAGACGTACTCCCCGAGCCGGTGGGCCAGCGTTCGGTAGTCGAGCACCGTGCCGTCGTCGTTGCGCCGCCAGGAGCCGAGGTGCACCTCGTAGATCAGCAGGGGTCCGGCACGCTTCTTCGCGCGGTCTTCCAGGAAGACGCCGTCGTGCCACTCGTACGAAGGGAAATCGTACAGGATGCTGGCATTCGCGGGCCTCGTCTCGCAGTGCACGGCCATGGGGTCGGTCTTCTCGAAGGAGGAGCCGTCCGGGCCGACGAGCTGGTAGCGGTAGCGGTTCCAGCTACGGGCCGCCGCGACCGTCCCCGTCCAGATCCCGGTCGAGCCGAGGGCCGAAAGGCGGTCCTGTCCGGCCGTCCATCCGTTGAATTCGCCGACGACCGATACGGAGCGGGCGCGCGGTGCCCAGACGGAGAAGGCGTATCCGTCTTCCTCGGAGGCGCCGGTCCTTCGGGACCCGAGCAGGCGGTAGCACATGCAGTCGGTTCCCTGGTTGAAGAGGTAGGCCTGGGTGATCCAGTCGTCCGGCACGGATTCGCCCCCTCGCCGCGCTCTGGAGCGCTTTTCTCCATTATATCGGTATTCGGTCGATAAAGAATCTCCCCGGTTGTCGCCGGGGAGACGGAACGGTCATTTCGGTGCGGCGGAGCGTCCGAGATCGAAGGCCTTCATCTCTTCGGGAATCAGCCCGTGTTTCGATTTCGGCAGGATCTCGGACAGGGCCCTTTCGAAGCTGTCGCGCCGGAATCCTCCGGTCGTCTCGGAGACGGCTCCGAGGAGGATCACTCCCGCGAAGGTCATGTTGCCCATCGCGGAGGCCGTCTGCGACGCCTCGATCGCGATGACTCCGACATCGGCACGCGTCGGGTCCTCGGGGACCAGGGTGCGGTCGAGTACGATCCAGCCGCCCGGCCGGACCATCCCCTCGAACTTCTCGAGAGACGGGCCGTTCAGCGCGACGAGGCAGTCGCATTCGTTCAGGACCGGCGACCCGATCGGCTCGTCGGCGACGATCACGTGGCAGTTGGCGGTGCCGCCGCGCATCTCGGGGCCGTACGACGGCAGCCAGGAGACTTCGTGGCCTTCGAGCAAGCCCGCGGCCGCGACGAGGCGGCCAGCGGAAAGGACGCCCTGGCCGCCGAAGCCCGCGAGGACGATCTCCAGCGACTTCACGTCTCCACCTCCAGGTCGGCGCCCCGGAAGACGCCCAGCGGATACTGCGCGGTCATCGCGGAATCGACCCACTGGAGGGACTCCACCGGAGACTTGCCCCAGTTGGTCGGACAGGTCGACAGGACTTCGACCAGCGAGAAGCCGAGTCCCTTCTTCTGGACGAGGAACGCCTTGCGGATCGCCTTCTTCGCGGCCCGGATCCCCTTGATCGAGGTGACCGAGACGCGTTCCACGTAGACGGCGCCGCGCAGCGTCGCGAGCATCTCGCAGACGTTGATCGGGTATCCCTGCGTGGCCGCGTCGCGGCCGAAGGGCGAGGTCGTCGTGACCTGGCCGAGCAGCGTCGTCGGGGCCATCTGGCCGGACGTCATGCCGTAGATCGCGTTGTTCACGAAGATCGTCGTGATCTTCTCGCCGCGGGCCGCAGCATGGACGATCTCGGCGGTGCCGATCGCGGCGAGGTCGCCGTCCCCCTGGTACGTGAAGACGGTGGCGTCCGGAAGCACGCGCTTGATGCCGGTCGCGACGGCGGGCGCCCGGCCGTGGGCCGCCTGCTGCATGTCGCAGGCGAAGTATTCGTAGTTGTTGTACGTGCAGCCGACCGGGGAGACGCCGACCGTCGAATCGAGCAGGCCGAGTTCGACGAGGACTTCCGCGACAAGCTTGTGCACGATGCCGTGCGTGCAGCCCGGGCAGTAGTGGAACGGGACGTCGAGCAGTCCCTGGGTCCTCTGGTAGACGAGCGCCATCGTCACTTCCCCCCTTCGCCGCGCACAATCGCGCGGATCGTGTCGAGGATCTCCCGCTGGGTCGGGAGCATGCCGCCCATGCGGCCGTGGAAATGGACGGGCTTGCGGCCGTTCACGGCGAGACGGACGTCCTCGACCATCTGGCCGGCGTTGAGCTCGACGGAGAGGAAGGCCTTGACGCTCTCCCGTTCCGCGGCTTCGGCGACGATCTTCGTGGGGAACGGCCACAGCGTGATCGGCCGGATCAGTCCGACGCGGATTCCCTCGTCGGCGGCCATGCGGACCACGTTCTTCACGATCCGGGCCGGCGTGCCGAAGGCGGTGACGACGATGTCGGCACCCTCGAGACCCACCGTCTCGCAGCGCACCTCGTTGCGCTCGATCTCGGCGTACTTGGCCTGGAGCTTGAGGTTGTGCGTCTCGAGGATTTCCGGATCGATGTAGATCGAGGTGATCACGTTGTGGGGGCGCTGGCCCTTCGTCCCGGTCGTCGCCCAGTCCTTCGTGGCGGGGCGGGGCGCGTCGTCCTCGCGGTAGAGGACGGGCTCCATCATCTGTCCGAGCGTGCCGTCCGCGAGAATCAGGCAGAGGACGCGGTAGCGGTCGGCCAGCGCGAAGGCGTCGACGGTGAGCTCGTAGAGCTCCTGGACGGAAGCCGGCGCGAGGACGAGGTTGCGATAGTCGCCGTGTCCGCCGCCCTTGGTCGCCTGGAAGTAGTCGCCCTGCGCGGGCAGGATTCCGCCGAGGCCGGGTCCGCAGCGCTCGACGTTGACGACGACGCAGGGCAGTTCGGCGCCCGCGATATAGGAGAAGCCCTCCTGCTTGAGGCTGATGCCGGGGCTCGAGGAGGTCGTCATCGCGCGGGCGCCTGCGCCCGCCGCGCCGTAGACCATGCTGATCGCGGCGATCTCGCTCTCGGCCTGCACGAAGACGCCGCCGACGTCGCGCATGCGCTTCGCCATGTAATGGGAGATCTCGGTCTGCGGGGTGATCGGATATCCGAAGTAATGGCGGCAGCCGGCGCGGATCGCGGCTTCCGCGATCGCCTCGTTGCCCTTCATCAGGATCCGGTTCGACAAGCGGCCCACTCCCCTTCCTACTTCTCGACTTCGATGACGCTGTCGGGGCAGATGACCGCGCAGAACGCGCACCCGATGCACTTGTCCATCTCGTCCACGCCCGCGGGGTGGAATCCCTTGCAGTTCAGGACGTCCTCCCGGAGGAGGATGATCTTCTTCGGGCAGACGGAGATGCAGAGGCTGCATCCCTTGCAGCGGTCCTCCCGGAATTCGACTCTCGGCATGTGTCGGGCCTCCATCCTCGGTCGCCGGGGTCGGTCCGGCGCCGCTTCGGGTTTCGATGTCTCGTACCATTATACTCATCGCGTCCGCGATTTCCATCGCCGCGCGGGAGGGTCAGGCGTGCCTCGGATCCTCCTCGTAAGGGTAGCGGAGCAGGCGCTCCATCCGGAGCAGCGGCGTGCCGTCGGGCAGCGCGTCGCGCCATTCGATCGGCACGTGCTCCGACACCGCGGCGGCGAAGGCGACCGGGATTCCGCTGGTCCGGGACGCCTCCCCCAGCGTGGGCAGCGAGTCGAGCAGCATCCGGGCGTCGCTGTAGCCGAGCAGGTTGGTGTTGTCGACGAACCCGTCGATCGGGAGACCGGCGGCGGCCGAGAGCTCCGCGGCCATCGCGGAGATGCGCTCGGCGTCCGCCGTGAAGGGCCGGTTGCAGTTGACGACCATCAGCACGACGACGTCGGGACCGGAGAGCCGGCTACGGAAGGAGGAGACGACGCGAGCGCCCATGTCCTCCCCGCCGATGTCGAGCACGGCGGAACCGGTTCCGTCGAAGACCGACATCACTTCGGCCGGCACGGCCGGGACGTCGACGTTGGTGCCCGCCGTGGAAGGGGCGACCACGCGGACGCCGGACGCCTCGAGCCTTGCGCGGGCGTCCGCGGAGCGGAAGTAGGGGTTGATCGTGTCGAGGTCGACCAGCGTGACGTCGTCGGATCCCTGGCGCAGCCGCAGCGCGAGGTTCACGGCCACTTCTGACTTGCCGCTGCCGTAGGCTCCGAGTACGACGAGGACCCGCGCGGCTTCGGTTCGGCCGCCGGGTCCCGGCAGGAACGGTCTGGAATCGGATGACATCCTCATGGGGCGATTATAGCATGAGGGAGGCGGTCCGTCGGTTGCGCCCCTCGCTCCGCTATGCTAAAAGTGGGTAGGGCTCCGGCACGAGTCGGCGCACGGAGGAGGCTTCCATGACCCTCATCGCGACGAAGAACACGAAGTTCCTGGTCCTCCTCGGCGATGGGATGGCCGACCTGCCCGTCCCCGAACTCGGAGGACGAACGCCTCTCCAGGCCGCGCGGAAGCCGGTGCTCGACGCCCTCGCCCGACGTTCGGTCTGCGGGATGGTCCGCACGGTGCCCGAAGGGATGCCGCCGGGCAGCGACACGGCCAACATGTCCGTCATGGGTTACGACTCTCGTCTGTACTACACGGGGCGGTCCCCCATCGAGGCCGTCAGCATGGGCATCCGGCTCGCGGACGACGACGTCGCCTTCCGATGCAACCTCGTGACCCTCTCCGGCGAGCCGGCCTACGCGGACCGCACGATGATCGACTACTCCTCCGACGAGATCCCGACCGACGTCGCGGCGGAATTGATCCGCGAGGTCGAGCGGCGGCTCGGCGGCGACGGCGTTTCCTTCTACACGGGAAAGAGCTACCGGCATTGCATGGTCTGGAGCGGTGGGCCGCTGGAGACGCGCTTGACTCCGCCTCACGACATCCTGACCCGACGGATCGCCGCCTACCTTCCGGAAGGCCCCGGCTCGGAGCGGATCCGGATCCTCATGGAGACCTCCGCGGGCTTTCTCGAGGAACTGCCGGCCAACCGGGCGCGCGTCGCCGCCGGACACCGTCCCGCCAATTCGGTCTGGATCTGGGGACAGGGGACGCGACCGAAAGTCCCGCCTCTCGCCGACCGCTACCCGCTCCGCGGGTCGGTGATTTCCGCGGTCGACCTCGTCAAGGGTCTCGGAATCTGCGCCGGCCTCCGCGTCGTCGAGGTCCCCGGCGCGACCGGCACGCTCGACACCGACTTCGAAGGCAAGGCCGCCGCCGCGATCGCCGAGTTCGCTTCGGGCCAGGATTACGTCTATCTCCACGTCGAGGCTCCGGACGAGTGCGGCCACCGGCACGAGGTCGACGGCAAGGTCCGGTCGATCGAGTGCATCGACGGCCGCGTCGCCGCTCCCCTCCTCGACTGGCTCGAGCGCAACCGCGTCGCGACCGGCGAGGAATACCGCGTCCTCGTCCTGCCCGACCACCCGACGCCGCTCGCGCTTAGGACGCACACGAGCGACCCGGTCCCCTTCCTGCTCTTTGCGAGCGACCGGGTCGGGACGGAGCGCGCCGCTACGGCGTACGATGAAGAAGCGTGCGCCCGCACCGGCTGCTTCGTCGCCGAGGGGCACACGCTGTTCGGGTCGTTCGTCGAAGGGACGCTATAGTTCCGCGCGTCTTTCCAGCGGGACGTTCCATGTGCGATGCCGGTTCGGCACTACGGAGCTACCCTCGTGCCCAGCGGGCACTCGCCCGCTCCGGGAACGTCCGGACGCTGGAAAGCCGCTATAGTTCCGCGATCGTGACGCCGCTGTCGCCTTCGCCGTAGGCCCCGGCACGCCACTTCCGCACGCGGCGGTCGCTCTTCAGCATCTGCTGGACCGCGGAGCGAAGCGCCCCGGTCCCCTTCCCGTGCACGATGCGCACGGACTCCAGTCCGGCGAGCACCGCGTCGTCCAGATACCGGTCGAGGACCTGCGTCGCCTCGTCCACGGTCATCCCGAGCAGCTGGACTTCGCCGTTCATGTTCATTCGGCGGGACATCGCGATCTCGCCCGCTCCGGAACGGCCCATCGTACCGGTCGCCCTCGTTCCGCGCTTCGCGGGCTGCGCGGGGCGGGATCCAGGGAGGCGGAGCGACGCCGCAGGCACGTTGACGCGCATCGACCCGTTCGTGAGCAGGCAGTTTCCCTTCGCGTCGGGTGCGGAGGCAAGCCGTCCCGTCATGTCCAGCGCCGGAGCGTAGTATTCGGAGCCGACGACGAGCCGTTCCGGAACGCCTTCGCCCGGCGCGTTCTCGAGCGTCGCGCGCCCGATCTGCTCCTCGATGCCGGACAGCCGCGCGCGCAGCGTGCGGCGCATGTCGTCGGCGAGAGACTTGGCTTCCCGCGCGTCCTCGGTCTGGATCGCCTCCTTGAGAGAGGACAGCACCTTGTCGACTTCGCCGACCGCCTCGTCGAGCCAGGCGCGCGCCTCCTCCCTCGCCTTCGCGAGGATCGTGTTGCGCTTCTCCTCCAGCTGGCGCCGCAGCTCCGAAGCCTTCGCGGACTCCTCGGCCGCGCCCGCCCGCAGGGATTCCGCTTCCCGCAGCGCGCGGTCGGCCTCGACGCGGCTCCGCTCGAGCCGCTCGACCAGCGCTTCGAACGCGATGCCCTCGTCCGTCAGGAAGGTGCGGGCCTTCTCGATGATGGTCGAGGAAAGTCCGAGGCGGCTCGAGATGATGAAGGCGTTGCTGACGCCGGGCACGCCGATCAGAATCCGGTAGGTCGGGCGCAGGGTCTCCGGGTCGAACTCGCAGCATGCGTTCTCGACACCCGCGGTGCGGAGGGCGTAGCCCTTCAGCTCCTTGTAGTGCGTCGTCGCGACCGTCGTGCAGCCCTTCTCGCGGAGATGGTCCAGGACGGCCATGGCGAGCGCGGCGCCCTCCGAGGGGTCGGTCCCGGAACCCAGCTCGTCGACGAGGACCAGGCAGGACGGCTGGGCCGCCTCGCTGATGCGGACGAGCGTGCGCATGTGGGAGGAGAACGTGCTCAGGTCCTGTTCGATGCTCTGCTCGTCTCCGATGTCGGCGAGGACCTTGCGGAACACCGAGATCTCGGAGCCGTGGCGGACCGGGACATGGAGCCCGGACATGGCCATCAGCGTGAAGAGCCCGCAGGTCTTGAGCGATACGGTCTTCCCCCCCGTGTTCGGGCCGGTGACGACCAGCGTGTCGTAGGTCGTGCCGATCGCGAAGTCGATGGGGACGACGCGGTCCTTCGGGATCAACGGATGCCGCGCCGATTTCAGGCGGATGCGGCCGACAGCGTTGATCTCGGGGGGCGTCGCGTCCTGGACGAGCGACAGCCGGCCCTTGGCGGTCAGAAAATCGATGCGGGCGAGCAGCGCGGCGTCGTGGCGCAGCAGGTCCTCCTCCGCGGCGACGAGGCCGGAGAGGTGGCGGAGGATGCGGTCGATCTCGTCGCGCTCCTTCACCATGAGTTCGCGGATCCGGTTGTTGGCCTCGACGACCGCCATGGGCTCGACGAAGAGCG